>JADMIO010548929.1_pt1 | contig 57666 bp, 54 predicted proteins | sample 8958161 | NCBI WGS metagenome assembly JADMIO01 (sample SAMN16585339, study PRJNA669376) | soil metagenome | isolation source: Crop rotation soil | place: USA: Cullars Rotation, Alabama | collected 2011 | reverse complement strand
GACTTCAAGTCACGTGAATTCCAAGCTTCGGATCCCACTGTGCTGGAAAGAAGCCGTCGAACCACCTGCTCGCGCAGCGCTGGCGCGTTCTCACCGATGCCCGCCGTGAATACGAAGCCGTCGATGCCGCCCATCGCCGCAGCGAGCATGCCTGCAAAGAGGGCAATGCGATAAACGAAGCAATCGAGCGCAAGCTTAGCCCGGGGTTCAGAACTCTTAAGCAACAACCGAACATCGTTGCTCACACCTGACAGGCCCTTAAGGCCACAATCGTGATAGAGGAGGCGCTCTATGCCGCTCGCGCTCATGCCCTTCTGGCGCAGGAGATAGAGCACAACGCCGGCGTCGAGCTGACCGGGCCGAGTCCCCATTGGCAGCCCATCAAGCGCCGTGAAGCCCATCGTGCTTTCAAGGCTACGCCCGGCAGATATCGCACACATGGATGCGCCGCTGCCGAGATGGGCGACGACGATCCGGCCTTTGGCAAATCCTGGCGCTACCTCCGCCAGTTGCTGAGCGATGTACTCGTAGGACAGGCCATGAAATCCATAGCGACGCACGCCTTCCGCATACAGGCTCTCCGGGATCGCGAACCGGTCAGCAACTTCGGGATGCCCTCTATGAAAGGCCGTGTCGAAACAGGCAACCTGCAGTAAGTGTGGTTGGCGTTCGCAGATCGCGCGGATTGGTGCAAGGTTGTTGGGCTGATGCAATGGAGCTAGCGGAACAAGGCGTTCGAGTTGGTCGACGACCGCATGGCTGATGATGGCTGGTTCACTGAACTTCGGGCCTCCATGCACCACACGGTGGCCGATCGCTGCAGGCAAGCTCCCGCCGACTTGTTCTCGAAGGAAAGCGAGAACTTTATCCAGCGCCGAAGTCACGTCGCTCACGTCGGCGACGGAAGCGTCTATGAGGATATTTCCCCGGCCACCCGTCGCGACGAGTCGAGGCTGACGGCCCCCAATACCGTCAATCTGCCCTTTCATGCGCCGATCCAGCTCGTCGCGACCCGAGATCGCAAACAACTGAAATTTGATGCTCGAGCTACCCGCGTTGATGACTAGAATGGTGTCGCTCATTGCTAAGCCCGGATCGGCTGTTTTGCCTCGCGGTCGTGAGCAAGCAGCATGGCTACAGCACAGGACGCCATACGCGTCCGCACGTTGTCCGCACGTGAAGTGAGGATGATCGGCACGCGTGCACCCAGCACGATGCCAGCCGCGTCGGCGCCCGAAAGGAACGTTAGGTTCTTTGCAAGCATGTTGCCCGCTTCCAGATCTGGCACGACCAGAATCTCGGCACGACCCGCGACTTGGGAGTTGATGCCTTTGATGCGAGCCGCGTCAGGACTGATGGCATTGTCGAATGCGAGGGGGCCATCCAAATCGCCGCCGGTGATCTGGCCGCGATCTGCCATCTTGCAGAGTGCCGCTGCCTCAATCGTCGAGGGAATGTCGGGGTTTATGGTTTCGACCGCTGACAGTATGGCCACCTTCGGTTTGCCAAGCCCAAGGCCGGCGTAGAGATCGATGGCATTCTGGATGATGTCTCGCTTAGCCTGAAGGTTGGGCGCAATGTTCACTGCGGCGTCGGTGATGAAGAGGGTCTGTGGATGGTGCGGAACGTCCATTACAAAAACGTGGCTAATACGCCGACCGGTGCGAAGACCGGTGTCCCGTTTGGTGACGGCGGCAAGAAGCGCATCGGAATGCAGGCTTCCTTTCATCAGAAGTTGAGCTTTGCCCGCACGGATGAGCGCAACGGCTCCCTCTGCTGACGCTTGGCTGTGGGCGGCGTCCACAACCTTCACATTGGCCAAGTTGATGCGGAGCCGTTCAGCTTCTTCGCGGATCCTGTCTTGGGGGCCGACCAGAACCGGGATGATTATCCCAGCCTCTGCCGCTTCGAACGCTCCCCGGAGAGAGGACTCGTCGCATGGGTGTGCGACAGCCGTGACAAGGGGAGGGAGACGTTCAGTGGCCGCAATTAGTCGCTCATATTTCTTGTGCGGTTGCAGTACAGAGTCCCTGATCATAGGGAGGGCCTCCCTGATGAGATAGTGGCGCTCACCACTTCAAAAACAGACTGATTTCGCCGGGTATACCGCCAGGAAAGCTCACCACTTCCGCATGCAGCTTGTAGCCAAGCGGACGCAGCTCCTTCATGTAAAACTCGTAAGCCCTCCTAGCGAACCCCTCGAGGGACTCCGGCCAATCCGGCAATTGGTTGTTTATGCGTCGGCCGCGATCATTGCAGTAGCTGGCCGGGAAACTGATGACGTCAATCTGTTTGAGGCCATTCCCGGCGGCAGCGCGCACTACCTTGTTGATCCGATCCATCACCTCGGGATGGATCTCGCGCGCCATGAAGGCCTCGCGTAGCTCTGCTTGTTGCTTTGCTAGCTTCGCATTTTTTGCGCGCTCCTCATCCATCTTTTTCATTTCAGCGTCGATGATGATCGCGTTGAGATCATCCGCGCGTAAGAGTGTGTGGGTCATTGAAGATACTCTCAGTGGCGAATCGCCGAGGCGGAGTTCCTGTTCAATGTTTCGCGGTTCTGGCTGGATGAGATCGCATGTGACGCATGCGAGACATGTGACGCTTTTGGCTTTCGACGGGTCTAGAGGATTTGCCCAGCTGGACTTCGAAAAACTTCTCAACCTCCGCCAGTCGCGTCTGCCCTGCCTCGCTGCGCAGTCCTACGGCCTCAACGACCCGACGGAGATTGCCCACCATGCGCGTCGCCAGCTCCCGATCTCGTTTGAGCATTAGAGGGATGGCTTCGACTGCGCGGCGCTCGTCGACAAGCAGCATGAGAAATTGCTCGCGAACGAGGCTCTTGAATGCCGCAATCGTCATGTCGCTTCCTGCCTCCTCGCGCATCCTCTGCAACAAGTGGAACCCACGTTCGTCGACGACACCTTCCGGCAGGCGCACATAGAGTAGGGCACGGACAGCAGCCTCGCGCGGCCCTCCCTGCCCAATGCGTGCTTGCAACTCGTTCAACCGTTCCGCGATCAATGCTCTGTGTGAGGCGTCTTCACCAGGCTTGCGCCGCGGACTTACGTCGGACGCTTTGAGTCCAACAATTGCCTGAACGAAGGGCGATCCGTAGATCGCATGAAAGACGGCCTCCGACATTCGATCGCGTATGTCGCGGTAGGCATTGAGTGATGTGACGATGTGGTCAGCGAGCTGCTCCTGTGCTTGCCAGAAGATGTTGTCGTTCGACACGGCCTTTCGGTTACTCCGCGCCTCGTCAATGGACGACCTTAGCGGTCGTAGGAACGGATTGGCTTGCGAGAACACTTCGTATTGCAGTCGGAGCGGGTGAAGCTTGCGCATCCATTCGGCAAAGGCGTCATTGGCCCAACTTTGCACCCAGGGCCGCGCAAACGTGCGATAAAGACCTAGATTGATCTCGGACACACGAGCGGCCGACGCGAACCTGCGATCGTCCTCCTCGTTGTTGCCACCCAACGAGCGGATGTCATCGAGAGTTCTGGTTTCAAAGCGCACTAGATATTCGCCGCTCACCAAGTCGGCGGTCGGACCGCCAGGCTCTTTTGGCGTCATCACTGCCTCGTAGAGCCCTGGCGGGAGCACGTCGATGAGATCAATGTTGCTTACGAACTCGCCGTGCTCCTTCTTTGCCACCGAGCCAGACACGAAGATGCCCAGGTGCCCAATCGTTTCGTGGACCGCATAGACGATGGTTTGACCATACGCACGAATGTCGTCGACGCTGTCGTAGAGATCGAGAATCCAGCCAAGGGCCTGCTGCGGTGGAGTGATGTCGTCGGCCTTCGAGCAGAAGACAACAATTGGCGAGCGGATGCTGCGCAAATCCACACGCGAGCCATCCGATGCTGCAATCTCGGCTGGCGCGAGCTTGTTGCCGACAAAGAGCTCGTCGACGATGAACTGCATCTCCGCAGCGTTGAGCAGGACATGGCCGCCCCACCACTGTTCAAATTCGAGATAGCGCGGTGCCTCGGTATCGATTTTTGAATAGAGGTTGTATTGCTTCGTCCAAAGGGTGTTCGCTGGATTAAGGTTCTCAAAGTTGCTGACGAGCCATGCACCATCGAACTTGCCGTTGCCGAGGTCGCCCATCAGCGCGGTCAGCCAGCTGCCACCAAGCAACCCGCCAGTGTAGCGCATGGGGTTTTGTCCGTGGACGCCGGCCCAGTACGACAGCGGCGAGCCAGCAACAATGATCGGGCCGAAAAGCTCAGGCCTCATGGCGGCGAGCAGCATCACTGCCCAACCGGCCTGACAATTTCCGATCACGCCGGGCTTGCCTTCTGCGTGCGGGTGAAGCGATATCACGCGCTCCAGAAACGCTGCCTCTGCGTACGCGATGTCCTCGATTGTTTGCGCGGGCTCTGGCTCGGGCAAAAACCCGATGAAATAGCAGGGGTGGCCGGCTTTTAAGGCAACGCCAATCTCACTGTCTGCTTTGAACCCACCGATGCCTGGCCCGTGGCCAGCCCTAGGGTCAATGACTACGAACGGTCGCTTGGAGGCATCGACCTCGATGCTTCGTGGCGGCACGATGCGCACCAATGCATAGTTCACCGGACGCGGTAGTTTGCGACCATCGATGACAAGCTGGCAGTCGAACTTCAGAACATGTGGCGCGGATTTCGCGGCGTGCTCCTGGAATCGCGCACCGCGTTGCTGCATGACGTCCAGGAACAGGAGCCCGCGCTGGCTCGCATCAATCCAATAGCTCCACGCATCCCGAGCGACATCTGCCAGCAATCCGCCCGGCATCGCCTGGGTATGCGGTAAGTCCAACACGTTATGCGTGCTAGGCATGCTTACTAAACGCCGATTGGTTGTTGCGAATGAGCGCGTTGCACGTGTCCAACGCTTTAACCAACCGCAGACTGCGCGCCCAGCTAGTCCACTCCAATAGGTAGTTCCACCCATATCGGCGGCTGAAAAACCCCAATGAGAAGTTGAGCGTGTAGTCTGCGCTTGCCGCTGCGCTCGCTAACCACCCGGAGTATGCGAGCATATTGAGAAGCAACGATCCGATGCGGAAAATTATCACAGGGTCATTGTTGGGATATCGGGCGCCATTGCGAGCGTGGCCTCCGTCGCCCGGATCACTTCTGCAATAGAAACGCCGGGCGCCGTTTCGAGGAGAGTTGCTCTCCCCTGCGCGAACCCAATCACCGCCATCTCCGTCACCACAAGATCTACGGGGCGGACCGAAGTGAGCGGAAGCGAGCATGTCTTTACGATCTTCGGCTTGCCTTTGGCGGTGTGCTGCATCGCCACGATGACACGCCTGGCCCCCGTTACGAGATCCATTGCACCGCCCATGCCTGGCACCATCTTGCCGGGTATCATCCAGTTGGCGAGGCGTCCCTGTGTGTCGACCTGGAGGCCGCCGAGCACTGTGACGTCGAGATGGCCTCCTCGGATGAGCCCAAAAGACATCGCACTATCAAACGTGCAAGCGCCCGGGAGTGCGCTCACCGGCCGCCCGCCAGCGTCAGTGAGTGTTGGGTGCGCCATACCCTCCTCGGGGATGGATCCTGTACCGATCAATCCATTCTCCGACTGGAAGAACACACGCACGTCATCTGGAAGATGGTTTGCCACCAGGGTCGGGATGCCGATTCCGAGATTGACCAGCATCCCAGATCGCAGCTCGCGCGCTATACGCTTGGCGATGATGGTTTGGTCGTCCATAGGCTTCTCACCTGTTGGCGACGAGATAGTCAACCAGCGCGGCCTGGGTGACCACGTGATCGGGAGCGATCACGCCCACCGGCACGATGTGATCGGCTGTTGCGATCACGGTGTTCGCCGCCATGGCGATGATCGGATTGAAGTTGCGTGCGGTGAGGGCGTAGGAAAGGTTGCCCGTGTAGTCGGCAAGGAATGCGTGCACCAGCGCGAAGTCGGCCCGCAACGCGGTCTCAAGGAGATAGTTTCTTCCGTCCACCTCGATCTTACTTTTTCCCTCTTCGACAATGGTACCAACACCGGTTGGCGTTAAAATGCCGCCGAGCCCAAAGCCACCGGCTCTAATGCGTTCAATGAGTGTGCCCTGCGGCACAAGAATGACAGCGATAGTCCCAGCGATCATCCGCTGCTGCGTAACCGGATTAAGACCGATATGGCTGACAATCGCTTTGCCGACCAGACCTTCACCGACAAGCTTGCCGATGCCTCGGTTGGGCACTGCCGTATCGTTGGCGATGACCACAAGATCCCGCTTGCGCTGGCGCACGAGCTCGTCGACGAGGCGCTCGGGAGTACCGACCCCCATGAAGCCACCGATCATGACGCTCGCGCCAGCCGGGATCATTGCTGCCGCATTTTCAACGGTGATGCTCTTAATCTTTTCGACGAACCGCTTCTCCGAACCTCCAGTTTCATGTCGAGCCGACTTTCGCGTTTGGCAATTCCCGGCTTATTTGCAGATAAGCACCGGCACTGGGCTGGCTTGGCTGCCAAAATTGAGACTCGAATGTTCGTGCGAGGCGACAATGATCAGATCGGACCTCTCCTTCTTGGCTAGCTCCAAGCACAGCCGCTGAGCCATAACACGTGCGTGCAAAAGCCCACGGTTCCGATACCATGACCGCGGTTGCTCGGGCGCTGTGTCCTTTGGCAAGTGACAATCCTGTTGTGACTGCCTTCGCGCTGAGCGCAGAGCCGTCCGTGGCGATCGGGATGTGTGTATATGTGGCAGTCACCGCGTACCTTTCTTGATGACTATCAGGCTCGCTACCTTGCAGGTCTACGTGACGGATACGGGCCTATACTTCACTCCTTGGCCGCTTGTTGCGTGGACCGAGCTATCTTGGTGCTTGCATTGGTCATGAACTTGGACATGGTGTTCATCGCACGTCCGTAGTCCTCCGCGACCTTCTGCCAGAACTCGGCATACGCAGCCAAGATTTCAGCGGGTGTCGTGCTGTGTGCAATACGCTGCACAAGAGCAAAGTCTTCCTTCAAGCGGCGGCCCACGAAATCTTGACACTCGCTTGCGATCGCATCGACGCCCTCATGTGCTCGCGCATTACTTCTGAGTGTGCCGGCCAAGAACGGGTTCCACAGGGCGAGAGAGAGAGAACGGGCGCCGAAACCGTGTCCGAGCTTTGCTCAGCATTGTCGGCATTCGTGCGCGGAATCCGGTAAGACATAGCTGCACCTCAGGAGCGTCGTGGCAGTGACCTGCACACGCCGAGCTTGCATTGAGTAAGGGAGAACGCGATCATCAGCCATTGGGGTAAACCCGGAAAAATGATCGGATTTGGCTCTACACAGTCACACCTCGGCTCCGGTCACATCGCGTCCTATATGCGCAACAATCGGGGCCTAAGAAGCTTTGCGGTGGACGCGGCCAAATATGAGGTAGTCGAAGCGCTGCTCGACGGTCGGCGGCTGAAGATCCACCGCAGCCAGGAGTGATTCCTGTGACGCCACGCTCTCGAATAGGGCACTCACTCGTGTGCAAGTGGCCACTCGGCGAGCGGTAATCCAATGGCTTAGATCAAAGGGTAGAAAATCCTGCCCGGTGCGCCATTAAATCAATGGCTTAGCTGCCAAGATATTGCCGCTCAACGACGACGCCGAGTTTGTATGTCAATAGCGGCGGCGACGTCGGCGTCGGCCACACGTACCCGCAATATGCGCTCGACGCCTCGGGAGGCCTGCGCAGTCGAGTAGGAGCTTACCTTGGGAACACCACCAACGCGCGTTTTGTTCGCTTGTTGTACGGATCGCCATCTGACTATCAGATTCAGAGTCATCTCGACGCCACGCTGATCGTGAAACTTAAGCGTACGTTGATGTTTCGGAGGCGCGAGGGACCAAATGGCAAGAAGAGAGGAACTGCTCGTTTATCTTTGGAGGAACGTGATCAACGTCAACCTGCGAGAGGCGTCGCTGGATAATATCATCGACAACTGCAAGCGCGATCCCAGCGGTCCCTTCGGGGACACGGGCCCCGCCATCGAGCGGATGCTGGCTGCCGGAGCGTCGAGACGCGACCTGTGCCTGGTTCTTCGTGCGACCGCCTACGAGGCCGCGTTCGGCGCGCTCTATTCGCTCAGCGATCCTGGCACGGATGAGGGTGAGAATGTAAGCGGGCTCTACGAAGAGCTTTTGATGGCTGATCCGAGCGGCATGGAAGGCCGACCGGGTTCCGCGGATGCCGTGCGATCGTCAAGCCAGAACTAGATCACGTCGGAACGCGGCATAGACCGTTGCGTTAATGCGTAGAACCGTGCGCTATTGCAACCAACGGAGCGCGGATCATGGCATCCATTCGATACATTGTGACGGACATAGACAGCTCGGTCGAATTTTATCGCGACAGACTCGCCTTCTCGGTTGATATGCACAACCCCGGCAAGTTCGCGGCGATGGTTCGTGATGATCTTACGCTCTACTTGAGCGCCCCGGGTGCGGGCAGTGGAGGAACCGCAGGTGGTATTCCGGAGCCTGGCGGCTGGAATCGGTTCATGATCGTTACTAAAGACATAGACGGTCTCATTGGCCGGTTGAACAACACCGGCGCCAAATTCAGAGGCGAAATCAGCGAAGCGGGGGCCGGTCGCGCCAGGCTCCTAGAGGATCCGTCGGGTAACTTGATTGAACTGTTTGAGTTCAAGAAGAAATGAGTGGCGTCATTGTCCGTCCACGTGCTCGAACCTGACGCCGGATGTCCGGTGGATGCTTCGCCATTGCCATGGCGCGCGATGCTGCTCCGCGGGGGTTACCATCGAGGTCGAGAACCTCTATCAACGCGCCGAACACTATTTCCGAGCTCTGCGTGAGCAGCAGAAATAGACGGGCCATTATTCTGGGCACCGCTGTCGGCGTTGCGCTGCTAACCGGTTGCGAGCGCTATCCACCCGCCGAAGAAGTGGCCGCCTGCGCCAAGGGGCGATTCGGAACAGAGCACGGTTCGTTCAATGTGACGCAACGGCCGGGCTCACTGTTCTCGGCCACGGAATACACGATTACCTACCAAAAAGCCGACAGCCCGGATCGAGCCGTCGTGGTCTATTATCAGGGGAAGGGGCCTGTAACGACGCAGGTGGAGATTTCCTACGGGAACCACGCGGAGATTGCCGGCGCGGTGGACGCAATCAAGTATTGCGCCCAACCGCGCTGAAGCCCGCCGGAGCAGGAGGGCGCGAGAACCTAACCCAGCTGAAGATACTTCTAGGCGCGGTTGCTCATGCCGGCCTCGCGTCGCAACTCACTAAGGCTGCCGCCGCAGCGCCCCCGCTCCGCTTCCTTCATCGCAAGACGAAGCAGGAGGGCCTGCAGATCGGTGGGAGTGGGAGAGGGAGGCATCAAATCGCGGATGCCCGGGCCAATTGCTTTTGGAAGATCGTATTTCGGTCTCATCTGATTGCCCCGTGTTTGGCCAAATAACTTCCCGACGATTATATGGTTCCAATTATCTTATTAACTTTTCTGCTGTGGATCAAAGCCTTGCAGAGAAGCTAAAGGAGTGCACTAAGAACGCCAGAACGCCTCGCCCGAAACAATAGAGGCAGGCTTTCCCTTGCCCAAGCAGCAAAAACATGTCCAGACGCCTATTGCGGCTGGACGTCAGATAAGGAAGTCATCCTTCTTGGCCTTGCTGCCTTTGGTCGCGGCAACATCCAGAGCGGCATACGACCACGGCAGTCCAAATGTTCTCGGGATCCGTGGGATCGCGATACTTCGGTGCCACCGACCCCTTACCCTTGCGGCCCCTTGCCGAGGGCTTCGTCGAGCGCGAGGCCGTGCTCCTTCGCCATGTCGGCCAGTTTCTGGCGCAACGCAACGCGGTCCGAGTTCTGTTTTTCGACCATCATCCGGTCGACTTGGTTGCGCAGTTCTGCCAATTCGGCATAGGACATTCTGTCCAGCCGCTCATTCTCGCCATACTCTCTCTCGGAAGGCAGAATCTAATCCGCGAACTATCAATTGCGTCGATGATAAAGAATTACAATCGGAATCAGATGCAAACCCGAGCCTATGGTGCTAGGACGCAAAATGACCAGAGATGCCCGACTTGTGGCACCGGCCACGGCCCGCAACCGTGAACCCATAACAAAGGTCCTGGCGCGCCACCTGCCATCGCACGGACTAGTGCTCGAAGTCGCCAGCGGAACCGGCGAGCACATCACCCACTTTGCGGGCATTTTCAGCGCCGGTCTCAGATTTCAGCCAAGCGATCCGGATGCGGGCGCACGGGCCAGTATCGACGCGTGGGTTGCATTGACCGGCGTGCGCAACGTCCTGCCGGCCATCGCTCTCGACGCTTCGGCAGACCCTTGGCCCATTCAACGGGCGGACGCGATCATCTGCATCAACATGATTCACATCGCTCCGTGGGAAGCTGCGATTGGGCTTGTGCGGGGCGCAGCGCGTCTGCTGCCGGCCGATGGTTTGCTCTATCTATACGGCCCATACCGTCGCGATGGGCGGCATACAGCCCCTTCAAATGAAGCGTTCGATCGCGGTCTTCGCGGGCAAAATCCGAATTGGGGCGTACGCGATCTGGAAGCGGTGGCGGAGCTGGCCGAAGAACAGGGGTTTACTCGACCCCTGATCGAAGAAATGCCCGCCAACAATCTCTCCGTCATTTTCCATCAGGTCGCGCCGGCGTAGCCGTCATCACCTTTGTCGAGCTACCAAGGATGTCGGACTCTTGTTCCCGCCGGAACAGTGCCTGATTGCGCGATGTTCTATCCTGCAACCAGGCTCTTGAACGAGGACATCGTCATGCTCACCCGCCAAACCATTGTCCGCTCGTTTGCCAAGGTCGCATTGGGATTGGGTTCCTTCATTCTGCTGGCAGGCAATGCCGGCGCAGTCGACAGGCGAGTCAGTTCCGCCTGCGCGAGCGACTATCTCGCCTACTGCAGTCAGCATGATCCCGACGGCCCGGGAACCCGCCGCTGCATGCGCGCAAACGGCCTCAAGCTGTCGCAAGCCTGCGTGAATGCGCTGGTGGCGGCGGGCGAAGTGTCAAAGCGCGAAGTCACCCGACGAGCGGCCTCGAAGTAGGTCGGAATAGCGCAGGTTAACCGAGCTGCGCAGCGCGTTCTGCGAGACGCGCCATGCGCATCGAAGGCCACAAGCTCGCCGTCAATCATGGCATCTGGCTTCACCTTTTCCAACGCCTTGGCAAGTTTGCGCTTACACTCAAGCCGGTGCGTGAATAGAGGGTCACGCTGCGGTTCTCGATCGCCGCCACCAGGCGAAAGCTATGCCATTTGGTCTCGAAACACCCAATCGGGTTATCGAACGGAGCGTCGACCAGCGTCGGCGGCATGCGCCGGAGCGTTTTCGGAACTCTGGACGGCCGTGCCATGGAGTGAGCATGCCATAGGTCTGCACGAGGCCCATCTCCCGGCAGCTTGGGCTCGCGAATTCGCAAGCGACCTATGGTCAGGACGTGCTACTACCCATGGTAAGCGCTGACATCTCGGATGCGCGCGCGTTTTCAGTCAGGAGGAAGCAATGAAGAAAGGCCGTAAGAAGCCCACGCCCGTCGTGACCAAGGCAGCCAAGGTCGAACCGAAATCTTATGCAAGCATCTACGGGGCCATGCTCGCGAAACAGGTGGCGACCGAAATGACGCCAGCCCGCACCCGCAAGAAGGCCGGGCTCTAGCTCCGTCAATCGGTGGCCACCGCAGCTGCGCTCCAGCCTCCACCACTTCGCCAATTAGGGCGGCTAGGTTGCAGCTCAATACTACTTTGAGGAACGCCGTGCCACCCCGTCGTGGAGCTCTACGCGAGGGTCAGGTACGCGGTTCAGATTGAGGGCTTGAGCAACGTGCGGCGGCTTGGGATCGATCCCAACACGGTTGCCAAGATGATGCGGTTCTCTATGCCGCCGAGGTGAAGATCAACAACACTAGCCTCGCGCTCGCCTGGCGCAAGATCCTATCCGCATCAAGGGCGATAACGGGCTCATCCTCGACGAGGAAGCGGTTTAATCCCGGCCGGCGAGGAAGCGGTAGACCCCGACGGTGCGGTCGAGGACGATAAACAACACGACGCCGACGAGCGCCAGCACGAACGAGAGCGCGGGAATGACCGGGGTCATGCCGCCGACATTCATACGCTGGAACATCTCAACTGGCAGCGTCCGCTGTCCGAAGCCGGACAGGAACAGCGCGAGCGTCACGTTATTGAAAGACAGAATGAACGTGAAGATGAAGGCCGCGATCAGCCCGGTTTTCAGTTGCGGCACCATCACGCGCCGGAATGTTTGAGCGGGCGTCGCGCCAAGAACGGCGCTGCTCCACTCCAGCCGCTTGTCCATGGTCGAAACGCTGACCAGAAGCGTGCGGAACGCAAAGGGAATCGTGATCACGAGATGGGAGATCACAAGCCCGATGAAGGTTTCGGCAAGCCCGATCGTCTCGAAATAGGCAAGCAGGGCAAGTGCGAACACGATCTGCGGGATCATGCGCGGTCCCGTGATCCACGTTTCCAGCAATTCGCGCGCGCGTGACGTGTTGCGATGGATCACGAAGGCGCAAGGAAGGGCGATTGTGATTGCAACGATCGCTGCGGCCGTCGCGAGCCAGAAACTGCGCACGATAGAGTCGAGTAGAACGGTGTCGCTGAAGATCGCCATGAACCATCGCCCGCTCAGGCCGACAGGGGGAAACGAGATACGGGCGACTGAAGTGAGCGCCACCGGAAACGTGATGAGAACCGGCAGCAGCATCAGCACGACCACGATATAGACAAAGATGCGCAGGCCGAGCATCACACCATCTCCCACTCGCCGCGGCGGGAGAGCCGGTTCATCGCGCGCGCGAACAGATAGGTGATGGCTACCACCAGGACGAGAAGAACGATGGACAGCGCTGCGGCCAAAGGCCAGTTCTGCAACTCGGTGCCGTAACTGAAGATGGAGAGCGGTAACACTTTGACGCGCTGCGCACCGATCAGGATCGGGACCAGGTAGGACGAGGCCGACAACGAGAAGACCAGGATCGCGCTCGCGACGAGCCCTGGCATCGTCAGGGGCAGGATCAGCGTGAAGAAGATGCGGGGTACGCCGGCGCCGAGCAGACGTGCGGCATTGATCTTGTCCTGCGGGATAGCTTGCAGGCTCGACACGAGAATAAGCACCGCAAAGGGAATGTGCTCATAGGTCAGCACGCCGACCAGGGCGGGCATGGTTCTCAGCCATTGCAACGATCCAGTCACGAGGCCAAGCGAGGAGAGGATTTGCTGAATGACGCCGTAAGGCAGCAGCAGAATATACCAGCCGAGAATGCTGACGATGACGTTGACGAACAGCGGGAGGAGGCAGGCGACCGAGATCAGCGTCCGCTCCCAGCCGCTGATCTTCGTAATGTAATAGGCGACGGGATAGGAGATGACGAGGGTTGCGATCGTCGTCCAGAAGCCGACCAGCAGCGCGTTTGCGGTGATTTGCAGATAGAACGGATCGCTCAGGATGTTCAGATAGTTTGCAAGTGAGCGCGGAGGGTTCAGATTCTGGGCCGATGGCTGCTGGGCGAATGTGCTGAGATTGACGAGCTGGATCAGCGGAGCAAGGAAGAACACCAGCAGCAGCGCGAACAACGGAAGCAGAAGAAGCGCAGAGAGCAGCGCGCGGCGGCGGTCGGGATTGGCAGGGCCTGCCGCAGCGTCAGCCATGGGCCTGATCCTCGGCCAGCGGGACCACCCTGCTCTTGGGCAATGAGAAGTGGATCTTTTCGCCCTGCGCGAAAGGCACGCCATCGATCGGCGGAAGTGCAATCACATGCAGATCGGCATGGCCTGCCGAGATCACGTAGTCAAAGTGGCTGCCCTTGAAGATCGCGTCTTTCACCAACCCAACATGAGCATCGGCAGTGCCCGTGCGATGCAGGACCACGTTTTCCGGGCGGATGGCGACGGTCAGCGTCTGGCGGCGGGCGAGACCCGACGGCGCCGCAATAACGAAGCGTATCGCGCCCCATTTCAGGATTGCTTCTCCGTCGGAAACCTGCTCGACCTCGCAGCGGAAAATGTTGGCGTCACCGATGAAGGTGCAAACAAACTCGTTGGGCGGGCGATTGTACACGCCAGAGGGCGTGTCGATGCATTCGATCCTGCCGCGCCGCATCACCGCAATGCGGTCGGACATGATGAGCGCTTCTTCCTGGCTGTGCGTGACGAGAAGCGTGCTCACGTTCAGTTCGGAGTGAATCCGCCGCAGCTCGATTTGCATTTCCTTCCGCAGGGCCGCGTCGAGATTCGACAGGGGCTCGTCGAGAAGCAGCAGATCCGGCTGCGTCACGAGGGCTCGGGCGAGCGCCACACGCTGCTGCATGCCGCCGGAAAGCTGCGAGGGGAATTTCTGCTCGACGCCTGGTAGACGAACGAGATCGAGCATTGCCGTCACGCGCGTTCTGATCTCGGATTCCGTAGCTCCACGGATTTTCAGGCCGTACGCAATATTATCGAACGCGTTGAGGTGCGGAAACAACGCCCATGACTGGAACACAAGCCCGAGCCCGCGTTTGCGCGGTGGCAGCGCGTTGGCGACCCGTCCGCGCAGAAACACCGTTCCGCTATCAGGTTGAAGCAGGCCAGCGACGAGATTGAGGGATGTCGTCTTGCCGCATCCCGACGGACCGAGCAGCGTCAGGAACTCGCCCTGGCGCATTTCCAGGGACAAGTTGTTTAACACAACCTGCCCCTGAAAGATCTTGGATACGTTGTCGAAGCGCAGGATGGCCTCGTTGCCGGCCCGCATTGTCACAAGCCCGATAGTGGGCGGCCGCCAGCAACCGCACCCGTCACATCCGAACTCCCTGAGCGCGCCATAAGATAAGCACGATAATCGGCTACTTGATCTCGCGCGTCCAGCGCTCGATCCAGGTGGGACGCACCGCATTGATGGCACGCCAGTCGAGGTCGATGAACTTGTCGAGGTCTTCCGCTCCCATCCCAAGTTCGGTCTTCAGCGCCGGCGTGATCTTGCCCCACGCGTCCTTCGAGGCGCTGAGCGTGCCCGATTCCATGCGCTTTGCCTGGAATTCGTCGCTGAAATAGAGATTGACGTACTCGTAGGCCGCTGCTTCGCACGGCGCGCCCTTCACGAGCGACATACCAGTATTGGCCGTTGGTGAGCCTTCCGTCGGAAGCGAGAAGCGGATTGGCAGACCCTTGGCACGCAGCGCCGGAGCGATGTTATTGGAGTTGACAGCGATCCAGAGGTCACCGAGCTGGAACAGGTTGGACATTTCGGACGACCAGGTAAAGATCGTATTGTCCGGCGTGATCTGCTTCGTTGCAACGAATCCCGGATCGATATTCTGCTCGCCGCCGCCGTTGATGCGCGCCAACATGACAAGCGCTGCCGTGCCCATGCTGCTCTGCGGAGCGGTGATACCCAGCCGGCCCTTGTATCTGGGGTCCTTCAGATCCGCCCAGGATTTCGGCACCGGAAGATTATTCTTCTTCAGTTCCTCCTCGTTGTAGAGGATGCCGACACCGACGACGCCAGCGGTCAAGGTTTCCGGCTTGCCGGACGGTCCCTTTGACAAGCCCCAGGCCGGAAGCTTCTTCAGGTTCGGCGCTTTCTCGACGTCGATCGGAGCGCAGCCGCCCTTGTCGCAGGCGGAGATGCCGATCGGCACGTCCCACTGCACAATGGAAACGCGGGGATTGGCGCCCTGTGCCGTAAGGCGGTCGACCATCATCACCGAGCCGATTGCCTCGGCGACCAGATCAACGTTGAACTTCTCCTTCAGCTTCGGCGCGATGTACGCCATCACGTCTTCGCGGTGATTGGGAGCGATCGCCAGATAGACCTGCATCGAAGTGCACGCTTCCTGCGCAAGCGTGGCGACTCCGGTCGACATGAGGATCGCCGCCGCCGACACGACGCTGGCAATCCGCAAAGGCCATTCCGAGCGGCGGGAGTGGAATGCTGCGGGGTGAGCTTCAGGATGATTGGTCATTGACACACCTCGTAATTGGGCTGACCGGCTCAAAAGCCATCGGCGATTGCATCTGGCATGTGGCCGCTTCGCAAACGTGCCGGCGTTTCAATGCGCAGCATGGTCGAATTCTAGGCAATGCGCCTCCAACGCCAATGTATTTTAGGCGGCAACTTGTACAATAGCAAGGTTCGTGCCTAGTATGTGTGTGCGGCGCGGCCCTCTCTGCGTCATGTCGTTACGCGCACTGATCGCGGAACCGTTGCGGCAGGGCAGCCCTTCGGGCGAATGCAGATGCGCGGACTTGGTGAAGTAGAATTCGTGCACGGCGCTGGGAAAAGGGAGCCGCCATGGCTACACGGGAAGTGACGCTTGAATCGATCTTGGCTGCCGTACCACAGGGCGCCGAGTCCGTTTTTCCGAAAGCGGAGTATGAAGGGCGGCTTGCGCGGCTGCGCGAGCGGATGAAGGAAAAGGCATTCGACCTTCTCCTGCTTTCGGGGCCGGAAAACGTCTTCTACCTGAGCGGGCAGCAGACGCCGGGCTACTATACGTTCCAATCGCTGTGCGTGCCCGTGACCGGCGAGCCATTTCACGTCCTGCGCGCGCTTGAAGCGCCGAATGCCAAGATCAATACCTTCATCGCCGACATCATCGGCTATGCCGACGATGAAAATCCGGCGGCAGTGTTAGCGGCGGCACTCAAGAAGCGTGGCTGGCAAGGCCAGCGCGTGGCGATCGACCAGAGCGGCTGGTTCCTGACGATCAATCTCTACCACCGTCTTGTCGCCGAATGCGGCCCATTGCTCGATTGCGCGGGCATTGTCGAGCCACTGCGGCGCACGAAGTCGAAACTCGAGACTGAGCAGATGCAGAAGGCGGGTCTCGCCAACGACGCCGGCATGCGTGCCGGGCTTGCCGTGACGCGGCCCGGCGCGAGCGAGAACGACATCGCATCCGCGATCATGGCGGCGTCCATCAAGGCGGGCGGCGAATATGTCGGCATGGAGCCGTTCGTCACGTCCGGTTCCCGCTCGGGCATTCCGCACACGACTTGGCGCCGCCGCGTGATCCAGCCGGGTGATGTGACGGTTCTCGAAACAGCGGCCTGCTACAATCGCTATCACGCCGCCTCGTTTCGCACGGTGGCGTGCGGGAAAATCCCGCAGCTTGCAGCCGACATGTACAAGGTTTGCGTCGAAGGACTTGAGACTGCGATCGACAGGCTGCGTGTCGGCAATACCTGCGCCGACGTCCACAACGCGGTTCAGGCCATCATTGACAGGAACGGTTTCACAGCCGGCTATCGCAAGCGCACCGGTTATAGCATGGGCATCTCGTTTGCACCTGATTGGGGCGAGGGCAACATCCTCAGCTTGTTCCGCGGCGTCGACGTGCCGCTCGAGCCGGGCATGGTGTTCCATGTGCCGATCACGCTGCGCGAATACAACAAGTGGACGGTGGCGGTGAGCGAGACCATCATGGTCACCGAAAAGGGGCCCAAGACGTTCAGCACAATCGGCCGCGAGTTGGTTCAGGCCTGACGTCCGCCAAGGAGACAGACTTGCTCGACCGGACCGCAGCTCCGCGCAATGTCCCTGAGCCCGACATCGCGCTCGCCGAGCGGCTGTTCGACATACTGAAAAGGGAGACGGCTGACACGGAGGGCGTGACGCGTGCGGCGTATGGCAAGGGCGAGCAATTCGCGCACGATCTTGTCATCGCCGAGGCGCAGAAGGTCGGCTTGCCGACATGGATTGATGCCGGCGGCAATCTTTACGTGCGTCTAGAAGGCACGGCGGCAGATCGCAAGGCGATCATCGTCGGGTCGCATCTCGACTCGGTGCCGATGGGCGGCAACTACGACGGTGCGGCGGGGGTGCTGAGCGGCCTTGCGATCATAGTCGCCTGGCAGCGCGCGGGCTTCCGTCTCGCGGACGATCTCGTCGTTATGGTCACGCGTGCAGAAGAGAGCAACTGGTTTCCGCACTCCTATATCGGCTCTAAATCCGCGCTCGGGCTGCTGCCCCCTTACGCCCTGGATGTCCGGCGCTCGGACACCGGGCGGACGCTCGCCGATCACATGACGGAGCTGGGCCTAAAGCCGCACGAGGTGCGCGCGGGCATCCCGCAACTAAAATCCGAGGACATTCGCGCCTATATCGAGATGCATATCGAGCAGGGGCCTATCCTGATCGATAAGAATCTCCCCGTCGCGCTGGTCACGGGAATTCGCGGCAGCTTCCGCTATCGCGAGGCGCGAGTGCTCGGCGAATACGCCCATTCCGGCGCCGTGCCCCGGCAATACCGTCACGACGCGGTAATCGGCGCGGCCGATCTCATAATGCGCTTGCAGGACGAGTGGCTGGGCCTGGAAGCCGAAGGTCACGACATGGTCTACACGGTGGGCATGCTGTCGACCGATGCGGCGCAGCATGCCTTCAGCAAGATTTCCGGGGACGTGCGACTTTCCATTGACGTCCGAAGCCACAATGTGCCGACGCTCGACGCCATGCGCGTGCGGCTGCACAGGATCGTCCAGGACGTGGAGCAGAAGCATCGCGTCAAGGTGGAGCTTGGTCCGCTGACCGGCAGCGAGCCCGCTGTGATGGATGCAGAACTTCTCGATATATTCGGAACCGCGATGGAGCAGACCGCGGTGCCGCGCTTCGAAATGGCCTGCGGCGCGGGCCATGATGCCGCAGTCTTTGCTGGCCAAGGCGTGCCCACGCTGATGCTGTTCGTGCAGAACCAGAATGGCAGCCACAATCCCGACGAGGAGATGAAAATGGCTGACTTCGCCATCGTGACCCGCGTTCTCGCGCAGGGTCTGGCGCTGATGTCCTGATATGGACCTGGGACTGATGGGCAAGGTTGCGCTGGTGACGGCTGCCAGCGAGGGGCTTGGGTTTGCCTGCGCAGCCCGACTAGCCGAGGAAGGTTGCGCGGTCGTGATCTGCGGGCGCCGTCCCGATGTGCTGGAAAAGGCGCGCGCAAAACTGGCGTCGGCTGGCCACAAGGTTCTGGCCGTGCCGGCCGATCTCACGGATGCCGCACAGTTGGAGAAGCTCGTCGCCCAGACCCTCGCTCAGTTCGGACGCATAGAGATTCTGGTAATCAATTCGGGGCATGTCGCGTACGGCGGCCTCGAAGACCTCACCGATACCCAATGGCAAAGCGCCTACGACCTCATTCTGATGAGCGTCGTGCGCCTGACTCGCGCGTGCATCCCGGCGATGCGCGCAAACAACGGCGGGGACATCGTCATCCTCAGCTCTGCCACGGTGAAGGAACCGCCGCCCAATCTTATTCTCTCCTCTGTCATGCGGCTCGGCGTCGTCGGATTGGCAAAGACGCTTTCGCGCTCACTTGCGCCGGACAACATCCGCGTCAACGTCGTTGCGCCCGGTTATTTCGATACGGGCCGAGTCAACAAACGCGTCCGCGCGCTGATGAAGGAAAAAGGCATGACGCACGAGAGGGCGTCGGCAGAGATTTCCGGTGGTCTGCCGGCAGGGCGCATCGGCTCGGCGGAAGAACTCGCGGAACTCGTCGCTTTCGTTGCAAGCCGCAAGGCGGGCTTCATGACCGGCTCGATTATCGCGATCGACGGCGGAGGCACGCGTGCGCTGTTCTGAACGGTTGCCCCTATGAGCATCCGCACGTCGCTCAGGCTCTACGCCGCGGACCTGCATTATCCGCGCGAGTTGCAGGTCCACACCGCGGCGTCCGGCCTCGTTGCATCGCTCTCTGCGCGCTATCTGGTAATCGAGCGCTCGGACGGGTTCCGCGGCATGGGGGAGGTGCGCGCCAATATCAGCTATCTGTCACACATCCCGGAAAGTGCGGTCGATCCGGCGATCATCGAGCTTTGCCGCCGTCTGCCATGGGAGGCGACGCCGCAAGAAATTCTTGCTGCCACACAGGAATTGAATACCGCCGTTCCGCATGTCGCGACCGCAGCGGTCGAGAATGCGCTGGTCGAAGGACTGGCGCGGAGCAGGAGTGTGCCGGTCGCCGAGTATCTCGGCGGGCGGTGGAGCGCGGATGTCGACACCAATCAATGCCTGTTCTGGGGTCCGGACGAGACGTTCGATCTCCTCACCGAGCGTTTCCTGAACGAGGGATTCCGGCAGATCAAGGTCAGGATCGCGATCGGCGCGCTCGATCATGATCTCGCACGGCTGCGGCGGCTTCGCGAACGCGCCGGGCCGTCGGTATCAATTGCCGTCGACGCCAATGGTGCCTGGAATGCGAGCGAGGCGATCGAACGGTTGCGCGTGCTCGAGCCGATCGCGCTGTCCTATGTAGAGCAGCCGACGACGCCGGGTGACTGGTCGGCTTTTCGCAAGGCGCTGGCCTCCACGGACATTCCGCTAATGGTCGATGAAGGACTCGCAAGCGACACTGATGTCGACGAATTGTGCGCCATCGGCAGTCGCGCATTGGCGCATCTGAAGATCGTCAAGCTTGGGGGGCCGATGCAGGTCGTCGCCGCGATGAAACGCTTCCGCGATGCCGGCGTCGGCGTGATGATCGGCCAGATGAACGAGGGCGCGCTCGCGACTGCGATCACGGCGCATTGTGTCATGGCGCTGAAGCCGCGCTATGCCGAGCTCTACGGCTGCTATGGTCTGCTCAACGACGTGACGCCGGGCGTGAGCTATGCTGGTGGGCAGATCCATACGCCGCTTGGGCCGGGGTTGGGCACGGCCTTCGATCCCATGCGTTGCCGCACGGTCTGGACCGAGGATTTTCATTGAGCGCCGGCGGCGAGCGAGTCTGCCTGATCGTACAGCCGATCCACACCGTTGCCGATGGGCTCTTGCGTGCTGCCGGATTCACGCCACGGCTTGCGTCGAAATCAGACATGGCGACGGTCGCATCCGAGATTGGAAACGCAGCGGCTGTGATAACGCGCAGCGCCGGCCTGAATGCGGAGGCGATGAATGCTGCGCCAAACCTGCGTGCCATCGGTTCGCACGGTGTCGGCGTCAATGCGATCGACGTCGCCCATGCGACGAAACTCGGCATTCTCGTGTTCAACACGCCAGAGGCGAACCGCGCATCAGTCGCTGAACACACGATTGCGCTTATGCTCGCGGTCGCCAAGCGCGTAACGGACGGTGACGAAGCCACGCGGCGAACGGATTTCGATTTCAAGTACCGGGCATCGCTGCTCGACTTGTCCGGCAAGGTTCTCGGAATTGTGGGTTTCGGCGGAATAGGCCGTCGTGTTGCGGAGATGGCAAGAGCCGCTTTCGGCATGCAGGTCCTCGTTGCGAGCAGGAGCGCGAGATCGGACGAACTGAAGCGGCTCGACTATTGCCCTGCGGCACTGGATGAATTGCTAGCGAGCTCTGACGTGGTTAGCCTGCATCTACCGCTGATGGCACAATCGAAGCACCTGATCGGCGCACGTGAACTGCGACTGATGAAGCCGATGGCAATTCTGGTCAATACCGCGCGGGGCAGTCTTGTCGACGAGGCGGCACTCGTGGAGGCGTTGAAGAACGGCACGATTGCAGGAGCGGGGCTCGACGTCTTCGAAAGCGAGCAGATGCCGTCTACCCATCCTTTGCTGTCTGCGCCGAACACGGTCCTGACGCCGCATGTCGCAGGCTCCTCGCAGGAAGCGCTGAGGCGCACGGCGGAACAACTTGTCGAAAGACTGGTCGCGATCTTCGACGGTTCGCCGATTGACGTGGTCAATCGACAGGTATGGGACCGCCGACGGCGCTAGTTTCTGCCGCGTTCCGATTGCGAGCGGACCATCGTGGCATTGAACGCCTTGTCGAGATGCTCGTGCATGAGCAGGGATGCGCGACCATGTTTGTTCGCCTTGAGCGCCTCGATGACTGCGAGATGCTCCTTCACCCAGACGCGGACGCGGCGGCGGTTTTCATAGCCCCGGTACTCCATCATCCGCCGCAGCCGGTTCTGCTGCTGTATCGCCTGAATGAAGAAACTGTTGTTGGTGAATGAGGCGATCGTCTCGTGGAATTCGGTGTCGAGATCGAACAGGTGCGGCCCGCTCGCGGTTTCCGCGCGGGAAAGCAGCGATAGGTGGAGCGCGTGGAGACGCTCGAGCGCGGCGGCATCGACGCGGAAACTGCTCAGCAGAATTCCACCGGGTTCGAGCGTTCGCCGGAAGTCGTAGCTGTTGCGGACCGAGGTCTGGGTGCTGATGGTTGGCAGGAAGGTCCAGCCGTGCCCCTTGTTCTTGGTGACGATGCCCTCGTCGGCCATGGTTTCGAGGATGCGAAGCAGCGCACCACGGTCCGCACCATAGCGTTCGATCAGGGCAACCTGCGTGATCTTCTCCGGTATTTTCCCGCCGATGCGATCGCGTACGATCCGTCGGTAGAGCGTGTCCTCGACACTCGGCGGAATAGCGATCACGCCGCCGTCAAGCTGGTCCCAGCCCTTGAGAAGGAAAAAGCCCTGATTGGGACGCGGCTCGACTACGCTTTCGTCGGCAAGTCGCTTCAGCGACGCGCGGATCAGTGTTCGCGAGACCCCGAAACGCTCCGCCAGCGCCGTCTCGACCAGATGATGACCCCGATCGAGCTTCTGCTCGAAGACATGGGCGACGATCTGGCGGGCGAGCAAAAACTGGCCCTGCGCCTTCTTGGTTTTGGACATGCGCCCATGCGCCTCTATAACTTGACTTGTATTGTACTTTTTGTCACCAAAAGAGCAACTTCGCGACCGTCGCCAGCCCGCTTTTAACCCTTCGTGAGCACCGATGACAGGTCCAGACGCCTCCCGTATGAAGGCCGATCTTGCGCGGCTCGTATCCTTCAAGACCGAGAACCCTCCCGGGCGCGAGGTCGACGCGGCGCAATTTCTCTCAGACTTGTTCCGCAAGGACGGATTTACCACGGAGATCGATCAGTACAAGCCGGGGCGCGCGAACATCATCGCAAAGCTGGAGAACGGCGAGGGGCCTGTCTTCGCATTCAACACGCACATGGATGTCGTGCCAGCAGGCGAAGGCTGGTCGACCGACCCCTTTGATCTGCGCGAGCGCGACGGAAAGCTGTTTGGCCGCGGCTCGTGCGATGCCAAGGGGCCGCTCGCAGCCATGCTCGAGGCGATGCGTCTTCTCAAAGAAGATCGCCGGCGCTGGAGCGGCACTGTACTCGGCGTGTTCGTCGGTGACGAGGAGGTGGCTAGCGAGGGCGCCAAGCACTACGCTGCATCGCGTCCCAAGGTCCACTTTGCTGTGATAGGCGAACCGACATCGAATTCGACCGTCATCGCCCACAAGGGCAGCCTGCGGCCCTGGGTTCGCGTGCAGGGCGTTTCGGCGCATTCGGGGACACCCGACGCCGGCGAGAATGCGATTTACAAAGCTGCGCGCTTCATCGAGATGGTGGAGCAATTTCATCACGACGTGATCTGTCACCGCACGCATCCCCTTGTCGGCGGCGCAAGCCTTACGATCACGCGCGCGCTGGCTGGCGTCGCCGACAACGTACTGCCGGATCGCTGCGATCTTCTTCTCGACCGCCGGATGGTGCCGGGCGAGGACGAAGGGGAGGTGACTGCGGAGATTTCTGGATTGCTGGCGCGCGCCTTAGTCCAAGCGGGCGTGCGGGCTGAAATCATGGAATACAAGCCGACGACGGGCGGAGCTACCGAGACGGCCGCGAGTCATCCGATCGCGGTTGCGAGCCTTGCGGCCAGCAAGCGTCATGGGGCGAAGGTCACGGAGCCGCAGGGCTTCCAGGGAGGCTGTGACCTCGTGCATTTCCGCTCGCTTGGCGCGCAGGGCACCGTGATCGGGCCGGGATCGCTCGCGCTAGCCCACAAGCCCAACGAGTTTGTGCCGATCGATGAATTCGTGACCGCGAGTCTGATCTATCGCGACGTGGCGATGGATATGCTGAAAACGAGCTAGGAGAGAACCGATGCAGCTTGACGAACGCGCATCGCGCCTGAAGGGAATTTTCAGCATCGTGGTCACGCCGTTCCACAAGGACGGTGCGTTCGATTTCGCAGGCCTCGCCGAGAATATCGAGCGGGTGATCTCGGTCGGCTATGACGGCCTCCTGATCGGCGGCACCTACGGTGAATTCCCCGTCATGACGACGCAGGAGCGGGCGGAGCTGTTCGCCCGCTCGATGGACGCCGCCAACAAGCGCGTGCCGGTTCTTCTGTGCAGCGCGTCGAGCGACGTGCGCGTCGTTCGAGAGTTGACCGAGCTTGCGAGTAATCTCGGCGGCGTTCCGATGATCACCCCGCCTTTCGTGTCCGAGATCACGGACGGGCAGATCGCGCAGTTTTTTACCGACATTACGCAGCATTCACGGACCGGGATTGTCATCTACAATGCACCGGGCATCGGCATCACACTATCCGCTCGGCTTATTGAAGAGATCGCCGACATTCCGGGCGTGATCGGGATCAAGCAGGGTGATCTGACCCCCTCCGTGATCGATGTCCTTGCGGGCAGACTGCGCGGGCGTCTCCGGCTTTTCTGCGCGTCCGATCTCGCTTTTCTCGGGCCAATGGCCGCAGGTTTTGACGGCATCAGCTCAACCAACAGCTGCGCATTGCCAGGACTGATCCTGCAATCCTATCGCGCGATCGAGCGGGGCGAATATAGAACGGGGGGCGAACTGCATCGCGCATGGTATCCGCTGCGCGAGGTTGTCCGCCGGCACGGCCAGCCGCAGACGACCAAGGCCGCGATGAACGCACAGGGCTTCAAGGGCGGCTCGGTGCGCTTGCCGCTACGCGATCTTGAGGGTGAAGCGCTCGAGGAGGTCGATCATGCGCTGAAAGCGATCACCGCCAATCCCGCCGTCAAGGCGAGTGCCCGCGCGGCTTAGTCTCCTCAGCCGAGCTGCCGCACGAAATCCCGCGCAGCGGCGAAGCGACTTGCGAGGTCGCGCCGCCCGTCTTCTCCTCGCCGGTCAAATTCAGTGATGATGGTGTGCCAGGGCACGTTCCGGGCAAACTCCGGCAGTTGCATCACGATCGTTTCCACGATTGGCCAGGTGATGCCGAGTTGTTCCGGCTGAAACCACATCTTCGCGGCGCGCATGATTTGGGCGGCACGTTCGGGGTTGTTGCCCTGGATATGCGCCATCAGAAGGATGCCGAGGTTCACCGCTTCGCCGTGAATGAGGCGCCGGCCGCTTTGCTGTTCCAGTGCCCACGCGAGAATGTGCTCTGAACCGCTATTGAATCGGGCCTTCGGATGTGTCGTGAAGCCGAGCGCGAATTTCGCGCCGACTTCGATGATTTGGACGAAGGCGTCGCATTCGCTGGCCCCGATAGCGGGCGCGTGCTCGTCGAGCCGGTCGAGCTCGTCCTGTGTCGAGCGGTAGAGTTCTTCATCCCATTGCACATCGACACCCGCCTCGTGCGCGATCTTCCAGTCGAAGAGGGAGGTGTGACTGCAAAGGATTTCGGCCGCGCCGGCCTGATTAATACGGGCAGGGGCCTGCATCAAGACGTGGCAATCGAGGATCAGCTGGCGCGGAATCGGGACGTCGCGCTCGGGAATGCGTGCGCTTCCCTCGAACGTCCATGCCGTTCGGGTGAAGCAGGCATTGTTCGACGAGGTTGTAAGCACCTGCGCGAGCGCCGCATTCTCGGCCTTGGCAAGATACTTTGCTGTATCCATCGACAATCCGCTGCCGACGCCAACGATCATACTGGCGCCGGCAACGCGCTCACGCAGGGATTCGAGCGTCGCGCGTCTCAGATCGGTCGCAAGGATTACCGTGCGAGGCTCCGGCAGGTCCGCTTTGACCAAAGCCCATGGCGAGGGCGTCGTCACGATCGCGAAATCGCGCCACGCCGACGTCGCCAATTCCAGAATGCCGCTGCCTTTTTCAAGTGCGGGCCAGGACGTGCTCATGCCTTCTCGTTATCCGCGCAAGATATTTCAGGGCCGCAAGATTGTTGACCAGCGTTCTGATGCTGTCCAGCGGGCCGAGGTCCGGATCTTCGGGTGCGCGCTCCGGGGCGCGGTTCTCCGGAAGCATGGGTCAGGAGCAATGCGGCGAGCGGGGTTCTGCGGTTACCCCGCTGTCAAACGGCGCCGAAGGATTGACCCCTGCGGGTGGACAGGCGGGGGGCCGAGAATCGGACTATCGGCACCCGGCTTTCGAGGAGAAAGCCTATGGCGAGACACCCCCTCGTATTGTCATCGGAAAGCGACTAGCCATTGAACTGCGTGTCGGTCACCTTCTCCATCCAATCCACCGTTTTGCCGTCGAGCGCCTCAGAGATGGCGATGTGCGTCATTGCCGTGGTCGCTGTTGCGCCATGCCAATGCTTCTCGCCCGGCGGAATCCAAACGATATCGCCGGCTCGGATTTCCTCCTTTGGACCGCCTTGCGTTTGCGCCCAGCCCAGACCGGAGGTCACGATAAGCGTTTGGCCCAATGGATGAGTGTGCCAGGCCGTGCGTGAGCCGGGGTCGAACGTCACTGTGGCCCCTCCGATGCGTGCAGGCGCGGTGGCTCTGAAGGGCATGTCGATACGGACCGGCCCTGTGAAATACTCCGCTGAGCCCTTCGTGGACGGCTGCGCGCCGCTGCGCATAATGTTCATAGTTGTTGTCCTCGGTTGTTCGCCTGATGCGTCCCTGTCACCAGACGGCGTGACAGCATGAGTCGCATCACCGGGCAGAAGTACCGCCCCTGCGCCGGCAAGCACCGCGCGCCGCGAAGGGATGATGGCGTTCGTCATTTCTGGGCGAATACCTCCCTCGTTATTGCGACGGCGCCGACCGCGTTTGGCCATCCGGCATAAAAGGCCAAATGTGTAACCACCTCGACGACCTCGGTTTGAGTCAGCCCGTTCTGGCGTCCTAATGCAATATGCGATCGCAGCTGATCTGGCCGGTTCATCGCGATAAGCGCACTGATGGTCGCAAGGCTGCGATCGCGCTTGGAGAGGCCGGGTCTTTCCCAAACGTCGCCGAACAGCACGCCGTCGGTCAGCTCAGCGAGCTTGGGTGCGATGTCACCCATCAGTTGCTGCGCGCGGCTTTGACTGCGGTCGTCCTTGGTTGGCGCTTGCTTTGGCGCCTCTTGCACCCGAGCCGGCGTGGAGAAGCTCAGCGTGATCGCAGCCGCAATAGCAAAGCATCCCACAACAAGCCTGTTCATTTGCGTGCTCCCTTGTTCGTCGTGTTTCAATCGAGGCCTTTGGTCTGCAGAAACTCGGACATGAGATCGGCGATCTGCAAGTTGTTTAGATCGGAGAAGGGGAAGTGCGTGTTGCCGCGAATGCCAAGGGAGGGCAGATGCACGAGCGTCACGTCACCGCCCCTCTTGTTCACGGCGTCGCGCCATAGCCGCGCCATCGCCAGACGCACACGCCAGTTGTCCTGGCCGGGGCTGCTGGTCGGCGCTTCCGGAATGTTGTCGCCGAAGTAAATAATGATCGGGATTTTAGTCAGCTGCATGAAGTCGGAAAGCGGAATGGCGATGCCTTCCAATGTGCCGTTCGCGCTCGGCATCGGCGTAGGCACCTCACCTTCCGGAAACACGAAATTGCTACCGGGCTCATAGGCCACGATGGCGCGTACGTTGCGGTTTTTGATGGCGGTGATCCAACCGGGCCCGCCGCTTTGCGAATGGGTCACGAGTACCGCTGGACCGAGCTTGTCGAGCAACGCTGAAACGGCGTTGGTGATCACCTCAACGTCGAAAGGTCCTGTGTTGGGTGTCATGGAGCGGAAGAACTGATCGAGCGCTTCAGAGTCGTGCGAGAATTGCGCATTGGGAAAGAGGTCAGGCCAGACGCCAAGCCGGAACGTGTCGAACCAAATCTGCTCATCTGGCGTCGGCGTGATCGTCGCCTGGACGGTGCTGCGCCCTGCGTTCCCGCGCCGAGGCTGATCGATCAGATAGACGCCGAAGCGTCGCCTCAAGAAGATATTCTGAAATCCCTCGCGTCCGTCTGGCGTGGTTTCCCAGGTCTTTGAGAATTGCCCCGCACCATGCCACATCACGAGCGGGTATTTTCGGGCATCCGCAGGGATCTGGTAAAGGACATAGGCGTGATCGCCATGGAAGGTCTGGCCCTCCGGCCCACGCTTTAGTGGATCATAGGTTCCGGGGTTGCGAATTACGGTTCCGCCAACGGCGAAACTGCCTTGCTTCGCGATGACGAGGGGCAGTTGCTTCCCGCTTTCCTGCGCTGTGGCGGCCGCTTCAGCCAGCAGCCCAAATATGAGCAGCAACGCGACGAGTATCGCCTTCCGGTGCATCCCTGCCATGAGCGTCATCCTTCCCGTGTTTTCTTCCGATGATCGACACAACAACGTGTCAATTCGAGATCCGCGACAAGTCTGCTGCCGTTAGATATGCTCGCGGCGCCGCCTCGAGCGGATGGACTACGTGGCGCCGGGGATGGGGACGATCCAGGGCTTTTGCGCCAGGAGCCAGGCAAGCGCGATCCTTGGAGGCGGCGATTTCCCGCAAGTGCTCAACGAGAGCTTGGTTGCTTGCCGCGCGTCGGCGGTGAAGCGCGGCACGATGTTCCGGAATTCCTTGCTGTCGAACGATGTGCCGGCGTCGACCTTGCTGGTCAGGCCCCTTGCCGAGCGGACTGAACGGCACCAAGGCGATGCCCCACTCTTGCAGAGTTGGGGTGATTTCCTTCTCAGGCTCGCGCCACCACAGCGAGTCGCTTTGCAGCGCCGTATTCCTGGTGCTGCTGGCCATGCCCTGCTATGCGCGTTTTCTAAGTCATTGATATCGTTTACTCATGGTGGTCCTGCCGGTGCACGGGCCCCATCGCGAGGTGATTGGACTGGGCGGCGATGCGCGTGAGCCCTTGTGAATATGGCCGATTTTGCTGGTGCGCGCTGCAGCCAATCTGGTGGCCCCACCTGGTCGCCAGCGCCCGCACCCCTCATCGACGGAAAATGAGCATGCGACGCAACGAATATCTCGGGACGGTCGGCGTGCGCTAAAAGGGCTTCCATGGATCCAGTTCTGTCTGGATGATGCCCCCTAGACCAGCGAGGCCACTGCAATGCGAATGACCACGGAAGAAGCCTTTGTGAAGGTACTGCAGATGCACGGCATCGAGCATGCCTTTGGCATCATCGGCTCGGCCTTCATGCCGATCTCGGACCTGTTCCCGAAGGCCGGCATCACATTCTGGGACGTCGCGCACGAGACCAACGGCGGCCTGATCTGCGACGGCTACACCCGCTCGACCGGCAAGATGGCGATGGCCATCGCCCAGAACGGACCGGGCGTGACGGGCTTCGTCACGGCCGTCAAGACCGCCTACTGGAACCACACGCCCATGCTGCTGGTGACGCCGCAGGCGGCGAACCGCACGATCGGCCAGGGCGGCTTCCAGGAGGTCGAGCAGATGGCGCTGTTCCGCGACATGGTCTGCTATCAGGAGGAGGTGCGCGACCCGGTCCGCATCGCCGAAGTGCTCAATCGCGTCATCGCCAAGGCCAAGCGGCTGTCGGCGCCTGCGCAGATCAATATTCCGCGCGATTACTGGACGCAGGTGATCGATATATCGCTACCGGCCATCGTCGCCTTCGAGCGGCCGGCCGGCGGCGCCAAGGCGATCGCCGAGGCGGCGAAGCTGCTCTCGGAAGCCAAGTTCCCGGTGATTCTGTCGGGCGCCGGCGTCGTGATCGGCAATGCGATCCCGGAATGCGTCGCCTTGGCCGAGAAGCTCGATGCGCCGGTGTGCTCGAACTACCAGCACAACGACAGCTTTCCCGGCAGCCATCGTCTCGCCTGCGGTCCGCTGGGCTACAACGGCTCGAAGGCCGCGATGGAGCTGATCGCCAAGGCCGACGTGGTGCTGGCGCTGGGCACCCGGCTCAATCCGTTCTCGACGCTACCGGGCTATGGCATCGACTACTGGCCGAAGAACGCCAAGATCATCCAGGTGGATATCAACGCCGACCGGATCGGCCTCACCAAACCTGTCACCGTCGGCATCTGCGGCGACGCCAAGCTGGTGGCCAAGCAGATCATCGCACAGCTGGCGCCGTCGGCCGGCAACGCCGGACGCGAGGAGCGCAAAGCCCTGATCCACACGACCAAGTCGGCGTGGCTGCAACAGCTCTCCAGCATGGATCACGAGGACGATGATCCAGGCACGACGTGGAACGCGGATGCGCGCAAGCGCGACGGCGACCGCATGTCGCCGCGGCAAGCCTGGCGCGCCATCCAGGCGGGCCTGCCAAAGGACGCGATCATTTCGAGCGACATCGGCAACAATTGCGCGATCGGCAATGCCTACCCCACCTTCGAGCGGGGGCGGAAATACCTGGCGCCTGGTCTGTTCGGTCCGTGCGGCTACGGCTTTCCGTCCATCGTCGGCGCCAAGATCGGTAATCCGAAAACTCCGGTGGTCGGCTTTGCGGGTGACGGCGCTTTCGGCATCTCGATGAGCGAGATGAGCTCGATCGGCCGCAAGGAGTGGCCGGGCATCACCATGGTGATCTTCCGCAACTACCAATGGGGCGCCGAGAAGCGCAACAGCATCCTCTGGTACGACAACAACTTCGTCGGCACCGAGCTCGATCCTGAGCTGAGCTACGCAAAGGTGGCGGAGGGTTGCGGGCTGAAGGGCGTGACGGTCAAGACTCAGGCAACGCTGACTGCCGCGCTGAAAGAGGCGTGCGAGGCGCAGAACAAAGGCGTCACCACGTTCATCGAGGTAATCCTCAACCAGGAACTCGGCGAGCCCTTCCGGCGCGATGCCATGAAGAAGCCGGTGGTGGTGGCAGGCATCGACCGCAAGGACATGCGGCCGCAAGTAGCCGAATAACCCGGAGATCGTTTTCTAACAGCGCTGCGCACTAAGTTAGGTGCCCCGGCAAGTCGAAGCGACGAATCACGTTAGACTCCGGCTGTGCAGAGTTCATCGCTCTGTCCAAACGTGCCCGATGCTTCCCCTACGAGGATCGGGTGCGTCACCAGTGCCCCGGGCCCCGACCTTCGCCACGAAGGTCGGGGCCTTTTCATTGTGGAGCACATGTCAGCGGCGCCGTCTTAGCTCCACACGGCATTGGTCGTCGTGACGGCTCGGGAGGCAAGTGACGGCGCGGGGCGCTGCTGCCACCAACGCCCGATAGAGAGCGTCCAACAAGAGCTGGCTGAGACGCAAGTCTGGAGACGTGCCAGGAAGAGACAGCCTGGTTGGGCCAGACCATCCCAAACCCGGAAAAGTTGAAGCCCAGCTGGTCGCGCATGGTCGCGCTCATGACGGCGCGCACAATAAGCTTCGGTTCTCTGATCTCCCTAAGGCAGATGCCTTGCCTCCATGATCGCGGCGATTGGGCCGGGTTAAGTTAGCTTAACCCTCAGGTGACTGGCCATGGCACGGGGATTGCTTTGTTCAGGAGCGATCTGCTTTTGGGATGGGGACCAGTGATGCAAACGAACGCCATGACCGTTCTAGTCGATCCAAGAGCACTCTTCCGCGAGGCCTTGGCCGGCCTGCTCTCCAAAGCCCGGTACAGCGCGATCGAGAGCGTTGCCTGCATCGCCGATGTGCCGCAAGACCTTCCCGCCGACTCCAGTGCCCTGCTCTTCATCGTCAACGCCGACGCCTGCCAAGGGGCTGCGGACGGCCTGGTCCCGCGCGATGTGGCAACGCTTCGGCAGCAATACCCACATGCGCACTTGGTGGTGCTAGGCCCATGCGTCGACACCCGGGATGTCATGGCCGCCCTTCAGGCGGGCGCAGATGCATACATTCTCGATACGCTGACAACTGACGCCCTCGTCAAGTCGCTCGAGCTTATCATGCTCGGTGCCATGGTGCTGCCGGCAGAGTTTTCGCACGCCATGCGCGAAGCGAAGAATTGGGCGAGCCTCGGAGGCACAGCTCCCTCCGTCCCCGTGCTCAGCGGCGATGCGGCGCCTCGGCATCCGGCAAGACTGTCGGACATGGAGGCTCGTATCCTTGCGCGCCTGACGGTCGGGGCCTGCAACAAGGAGATCGCCCGCAGTGCCGGCCTGGCGGAAGCGACGGTCAAGACCCACATCAAGGCCATTCTGCGCAAGATCAACGTGCGCAACCGCACGCAAGCGGCGCTTTGGGCCGTCAAACACCTGCCGGCTTCCAGTGAGCCGGCCCAGGACGTCGCCGCCTGAGGGCGAGAGCCAGCGCGTTATCCCCGCGCCGCAAGGCAGCGCGAACCGATGACAGGCTCGACCTGAATCGGAAAGCCGCTAGAGTTCCACACCTCAATCGACCAGCAGCCTGCCCGCCACGATCACGTCGCCGGAAGGGCCAAGCTTGACGATGACCATCTCGCCCGAGGCCGGGCTGATGCCTGTCAGCGCGTTGATGACGATGCCGTGCGTGACGAACAGCGCACGGGTATTGCCATCGAGCGTGGCCAGATAGGCTTTCAAGGCGGCGACCTGCTCGGCCGCGTGCTGCTGGCGGCCGATGAGATTGCTGAGCGGCGCGAATACCTCTGCATCCTGCCCGATCGCCAGCCGTGCCGTCTCCTTGCAGCGGCACCAGGGGCTGGTGAGCACGAGCTGGAAGGTGATGCCGTTGCGGCGGAAGGCCTCACCGGTTCGGCGGGCGTGCGCGCGGCCGCTGTCGACCAGGTTGCGCTGGGTGCTGCAATCATCGAGGCGGTAGCCGGCAGGATCGGCGTAACCGGGCGCTTCGGAATGGCGCATGAAAGCCGCGTGCCCGGGTTGGCGCAGGAGCGACCACGCCGCCGCTTGGTCCTGCGCCGCTGCCGGGCGAATGCCAAGCCCGGCCAGCAGCGCTCAGAAAAGGCCAAGCAGAACCCATCGCCCGGACGGCGAAGCCGTCAATTGTGGTCCTCGGGCAGAACCGGCAGCGGGAAGAATTCGATGCCCTCCTCAGACAGGGACTTGGCTTCCTCAGCGGTTGCTTCTCCCCGGATGCCGCGCGCAGGCGATTCCTCGTAGTGGATTTTGCGCGCCTCCTCGGGAAAGCGCGAGCCGACATACTCCGACTTGGCTTCGATCTCGGCTCGCAGCTTGCGCATGGCCGTGGCCAGCTCGCCATGCGCCGCGACGCGCTGCGTCTCGGGCTTTGGCTCCGGGCGCGGTGGCTCGACACCCTTGGCGCTCCGTTTCGGCTTGCCGCCCTTGGCGATGCGGGGGGCCATTAGCGCCTTCGAGACCTTGCTGGTCCCGCATGTCGGGCACGCGACGCGGCCCTGCTTCGCCTCCCGGTCGAAGGCCGCGCTGCCAGAGAACCAGCCTTCGAACTCGTGGCCCCGCCTGCACTTGAGCCGGTAGCGGATCATGACGCTTCCTTTGTCTCGTCCGGCGCAACGCGGCTGATCTGGAACGGCCGGTCGTGTTGCAGCGAGGGAATGCGCTGACGCGCAGCCGCCACCTCGCTCGGAGCAATATCGGCAACGATTACGGCGGGATCAACGCCGGCCTCGGCGATGATCTCCCCCCAGGGGTTGACGATCAGGCTGTGGCCGTAGGTCTCGCGGCCGCTCTCGTGGCGGCCGCCCTGCGCCGCGGCGAAGACGAAGCTGCCGTTTTCGATGGCGCGGGCGCGCAACAGCACATGCCAGTGAGCCTCGCCGGTCTTGCGGGTGAAGGCCGAGGGGATGGCGAGGAAATCGGCGCCGGCCTTGGCGAGCGCGCGGTAGAGATGAGGGAAGCGCAGGTCGTAGCAGACCGTCAGCCCCAGCGTTCCCCACGGCAGATCGGCGAGCACGCCGGCGTTGCCCGGCTGGTAGTTCCGCGATTCGCGATAGGTCTCGCCGCCCGGCAGCTCGACGTCGAACATGTGGATCTTGTCGAAACGCGCCGCGATGTTGCCAGCCGGCGAGAACAGCAGAGAGCGGTTGGCAACCTTGCCGGCAGCGACCAGGATCGGCATCGAGCCGATGTGCAGCCAGATGCGGAGCTCGCGCGCCAGCTCGGCGAAGTGGGGCACCGCAGGATCGGCAGCCTCCGGGCGGATGGTGGCGAACAGGCGCTCGCGGTCCATCTCCATCAGCGTGGTGACCTCGGGCGTCTGCACGTAGACGGCGCCCTGCCGGGCGGCCTCGCGCACGAGCGCACCCGCATCGCGCAGGTTCTTCTCCGCGCTGCGGCCGGCGCACATCTGCACCAAGCCGACGCGGAACACATTGGTCGAGCCTTGCGGCATCGGGCTTACCTTCTTCTCCCGGGACGGCACAATGTAGTGTTTCCTGCCGGTCCCGCCTAGGTCTGCGGCGGCTGGACCTTAACGGCTCGTGTATGCCTACGGCTACGCCGCAAACAAGGCGACATCCGTGACGAGGCCGAGAGCCAGCACGTCGACGCGCGCGGCGCCGGCTCGCTTCAGGGCGCGGGCGCAGGCATTGGCGCCGGTGGTGATCACGTCGTCGACCAGCAATACGTTGCGACCCCGCACATCGGCGAGCTTGCGGGCCGGCACGCGGAAGGCGCCAGCAACATTGCGCCGGCGCTGATCGCGGGTGAGGCCGACCTGCCGCTTGGCGGCCTTGGCGCGCGCCAGCAGATGCGGGTCCATGGCGATGCCGGTGTTGTGCGACAGCTGACGGGCCAGCACCGCCGAATGGTTGAAGCGACGCAGGAACAGGCGCAGGCGGCTCATGGGCACCGGCACGATCACGTCGATGCCTGCTCGCAGATCGCGGCCCGCTTCCGCCAGCCATTGCCCGAACAGCTCGCGGGCGTCGTGCCGGTCGGCGTACTTGAAGTGGTGCACCAGGGTGCGCATGGCACCGCTGAAGTGTGCCACGGCGCGCGCGCGGTCGTAGGCCGGCGGGTCGGCGAGCGCGCCGGCCGACACCATGCGTCCGCCGGTATCGAAGGGCAGCGGCACGCCGGTGACGTCGCACAGCGGCGCCCGGATGAAGCGCACGCCGCGCCAGCAGGCGCCGTACAGCACATGGTGCGTGGCAAGCGGTGTCCTGCACACCAGGCAGCACGGTGGCACGATCAGGTCGGCGACAGTGCCGAGCACGCGCCGCACAGCCGACCGCGCCCGTGTTGCGGGCCTTATCTGCACGGCAGGCGCGGTGTGATCGGACATGGGGCGTTGGGTCGGATGCTTGGCGACACAGCATAGCCCGCCCGCTGCCGCGCAGACAGCCGTTGCGCGGCGGCGGCGGTCGCTTTAGGCAGGCGGTGTGACAAGCAGCCCGGACATCTTCGACCGACAGCTCCTGCGCCGCCGCCGTGACCGGCTCGCCGGGCATGCCGCACGGCACGAGTTCCTGCTGGCGCGCGTGGCCGACGATCTTGTCGAGCGACTGGCCGCCGTGCGCCGCACGTTCCCGATCGCGCTGAACCTCGGTGCCCACCATGGACTGCTCGGGCGGCGCCTCGGTGCCCTGCCCGGTATCGCGACCGTGATCGACGCCGAGCAGTCCGCTGCCCTGCTCGCGCACTGCACCGGCCTGCGCGTGCAGTGCGACGAGGAAGCCCTCCCCTTCCGCGACCAGTCGCTCGATCTCATCGTCTCGGCCTTGTCCCTGCAATTCGTCAACGACCTGCCGGGCGTGCTCGTGCAGGTGCGCCGCGCCCTCAAGCCGGATGGACTGCTGCTGGCCGCCATGCTCGGCGGCAATACGCTGACGGAACTCAGAACCGCGCTACTGGCCGCCGAGGCGGAGATCGAGGGCGGCGCCAGCCCGCGGGTTGCGCCCTTCGCCGACGTGCGCGATCTGGGCGCCCTCCTGCAGCGGGCGCAATTCGCCCTGCCGGTGGTGGATTCCGAGACGGTGGTCGTCACCTACACCGATCCGCTGGCGCTCATGCATGAGCTGCGCGGCATGGGTGCTGCCAACATCCTGCGCGCGCGCAGCCGCAAGCCGCTGCGCCGGCAAACGCTCAACCGTTCGTTCGAGATTTACGCGGAGCGCTTCGGCCTTGCCGGCGGCCGCATCCCGGCCACCTTCGAGATCATCACGCTGACCGGCTGGGCGCCGCACGAGAGCCAGCCGAAAGCCCTGCAGCCGGGCTCCGCCAAGATGCGCCTCGCCGATGCGTTGGGCACGGCCGAGCAGTCGGCCGGCGACACGGCCCGTCCCGATAAGACGCGCCGCTGAGGAACTCACGGCTTGCGCGATGCTTGCAGCACATGCGTGATGCGAGTGCAGGTTGAGGTGGGCGACGTATCGCCCGCCCGGTTCATCGGTCCACGCCCCGGTCTCTATCGCATCGCCATCAGTTGGGTCATCAGACCGGCCTCGACCTCGATCGTGGGCCGGGGACTGATCGCCCACCGGTCAATTCCGGCATCCTTGAGCTGAGCGTCGCTCAATTGATCAAGGACGCGGCGGTCGCGCGCAAGCTTGCGACGCTTCTGGACCTGCGCCAGGAGGCTCGCGGCGCGATCGCTGAGCAGCTCGAAAAAGCTGACTGCGGATGCGATCTCCGTGGTTTGACGGGACGCTTGCGGCATTGTCGATCTCCCATGTCTTGCGCTGTGTCGATGGCATGAGATTGCCGCACCGGCGTTTGACCCGTGTGGGAGGGGGCGTGAATACGTCGGCCGGGCCGTCATCCCCGATGTGAAATCGGCGTTAAATCCACCGTCGGGAGTGCTATTTTCGCCCGCGAGGCTGAGAGGGACTGCTGTGCGCATCCGTATCCTGGGAGGACTGGAACCCAAATCGCCGACCGGGGAGCCACTCCGGCTGCCCACGCGCAAGACGTCGCTTTTGCTGGCCGCCCTGGTGCTTGCCGGGGAGAAAGGCGCGCGCAGACAGGCCCTGTGCGACACATTCTGGGCCGACCGGGGCGAAGCGCAGGCTCGCAGCAGCCTCCGCCAAGCCTTGACGGCCATCCGGCGGGCCTTCCCGCAAGATGAGGGCGCGGCTATCCGTATCGAGGGCGATCTCGAGACGTTGCGCCTCGTATCCAGCCCGAACGAGATCGATGTCTGGCGCTTCGACCGGCTGATCCAAAGCACTGCGGCCGCCGATCTCGCCGGCGCCGGCGACCTCTACCACGGCGACGTTCTGGCGGGGATTGCGCTGCCTGAGCCGCTCGACCAGTGGTTTGCGCCGCATCAGCGGGCCTATCGGCGCAAGGCATTACTCCTGGTCGAGGGGCTGAGCCTGCGAGCTGGTTCGGATCTGAAGGCGGTCGAGGCGAGCTGCGAGGCCCTGGCCGAGAGACTGCTTGCCGGCGATGCCGCTGCCGAGGAGGCGCACCGTGCCTTGATAAGGCTCTACCAGCATCAAGGACGGTTGAACGCGGCCATTCGCCAGTTCGAGCTTTGTAGGGACACCCTGCGGCGCGAACTCGACGTCGAGCCCGAAGCCCAGACGGAGGAGTTGATCGCCCGCTTGCGGGGCGCGCGCGCCGCGGCCGACACCGCCAGTCTTGCCCCGGCGCCAACTGCGGCGCTGGCTCGCGACAGAGACCAGCCGTCCGTCATCGTCATGCCGTTCGACAATCTCAGCGGCGCAGAGGACGAGTATTTTGTGGATGGCGTGGTGGAGGAAATCACGTCGGCCCTGTCTCGCGTGAGAGAATTTTTCGTGATCGCGCGCCAGTCGGCCTTTACCTACAAGGGTCGGTTCGTCGACGTCCGCGAGATCGGCGAAGAACTTGGGGTGAGCTATGTCGTCGAGGGCACCGTTCGACGCGGTGGCGATCGGCTGCGCATCTCCGTGCAGCTGGTGGATGCCGGGACGCGCAATCAGCTGTGGTCCGAGCGCTACGAGGGCGCCACGACCGACATCTTCGCATTCCAGGACCAGATCGCAGCGCAGGTTGCCGGCGCTATTCACCCCGCCGTGCGCAATGCCGAGATCGACGTGGCCAGGCGCAAGCCGCCGGGCAGCCTCCGGGCCTATGACCTGGTGCTGCAGGCCTATCCGAAGATCTGGAGCCAGAGTCCGCAGGACAACGGCCAGGCGATCGCCATCCTGAAGAGCGCCATTGCGACCGATCCGAGCTATGGGCGCGCACATGCGCTGCTTGCCTGGTGCCACTCGCAGGACGTGGTCTATCTCTGGTCGTCCGATCCCGAGACGAGCCGGAAATCTGCACGAACGGCGGTCGATCTGGCATCGAGCCTGATCGGCGACGATCCGACCGCGATGGCGGCCGTCGGTTCGGCGATCAGTCAATGCCTCGATGACCTGCCGCGGGCCGCTTCCTATATCGAGAGCGCATTGGCACTCGACCCGAACAACGCCTGGGCCTGGGCGCGCTATGCCTGGCTGGCAATCTATCAAGATGAGCCTGATCGATCTATCGAACGGTTCCAACGGTCCCTTGCACTCAGTCCGCTCGATCCGCTCGAGTTCAATCTGCGCATGGGCATCGCTTTTGGGTTGGGCCTCAAAGGCGAGTATGCGCAAACGGCGAAGCTGATTCAGGAGGTGCTCAACAAGCACCCCAAAGTCACTTGGGCGTACCGGCAGCTCGCCTACGTCTCGGCGTTGGCCGGCGATCTGCCGACGGCACGCGATGCAATCAAGAAACTTCTTGCCGCCCACCCCAATGCGTCAATCGAGCTGATGAAGAGATGCCACCCGTCGCGCCATATGCCGAGGATCTTCAACTTGATGCTGAAGGGATGGAGATTGGCTGGCTTGCCCGAGCAATAGCGAAGCGCTGCCTGATGTGCCCGGAGATCGGGCTCCGGGCCATTCGCGTCGACCCCGCAATGTCGACGGAGAGGCCCCTGATACCTCGACACTTGCCGGCAAGGCGGACGTCGCAGACGGTCAACCTGGCGACATGGCTGGAGCCCTTATGAGTTCGGGCCCTAGTTCTGCATCGCGTTGGAGACCTTGTCGGCGGTGTTGGTCCAGCTGCCGGTGTTGCCGCTGCCGAGCGCGCGCAGGCCAGCCAGCATGCCGATCGCCACCAGGGCTGCGATCAATCCATATTCGATGGCCGTGGTGCCGCGCTCATCGCGTGTGAACCTGCGCACCAGGGCTGCAGCCCGCCGCCAGTAGATCGTTTGCATGATAAAGCCACTCCCAGCCCAACTCGCTCCCACCATCAGAGCAGGTCGCGCAGCATGGCCTTCAGCGGTTCATCCGCCGGCGGCATTGCGTAGTCGACCAGCCTGTTGGCACGCACCCAGGTGATCTCCTGTCCTTGCTGCGGCCTCACCTCGCCTTGCCACTTGCGACTGATATACAGCGGCATCAGCAGGTGAAACGCCTCGTAGGTGTGGCTGGCAAAGGTGAAGGGCGCGAGACACTTGACCGGCACCACGATCGCCAGCTCTTCCTCGAGCTCGCGAATGAGGGCCGCCTCCGGCGTCTCGCCTTTCTCCACTTTGCCGCCTGGGAACTCCCACAGTCCCGCCAGCGGCCGCCCCGGAGGGCGCTTGGCCAGTAACACACGCCCGTCGGCGTCAATCAGCGCGCAGGCAGCGACCAGAAGAATGTCCAAGCCCATGCTCGTCCTCAGGCTAGAGTGCAGGCGTTAAGATCCGGCGAGGAAGGTTTGTTAATGGAGCCAAAACGAGCCCGGAGCAATTCGATCGATTTGGCGGGCCTGTGCCCGCAAGGTACTCGCCTCCCGCAGCGGGGTGTCCTATAGCCTCTACGATCAGCGACCTCCCACGACCAACGAGCAAGGCCATATGTCCGCATGGATCCTGGCGCTGCCGCTTCTGGCTGCGGCGCTCCACGCCACCTGGAATGCGCTTCTGAAGACGGCGGCCGACCGCATGGTCACGCTGGGCTTCTTCGCCTTCGTGAACGGCGTCGTTGGGCTGGTCTTGTTGATGTTCTTCGATCCGCCCAACAGCGCGAGCTGGGGCTTCATCGCGTTGTCCATGGTCGTCAAGTATGCCTACTACGCGCTGATCTACTTCGCCTACCGCGTCGGCGACTTGAGCCTCGTCTATCCGCTGGCGCGCGGCTCCGCCCCTCTGTTGGTCGCCGTCGGCGCTGCGGTGTTTGCCGGTGAATACCTGTCCCTGCCGGCTCAGGTCGGCGTTCTGATCGCCTGTTTGGGCATCTCCAGCCTTGCGGTTGGCAGCCTCGGCAAGCTGCAGGACAGCCCGTTGCCCATCGTGCTCGCGCTCGGCACTGGCCTGACGATTGCCATTTACACGATCTGTGATGGCCTCGGCGTTCGCGCCTCGGGCAGTACGTTCGGCTTCCTTGGCTGGATCTACGTGCTGGAGTTGCCCGTTGTGCTGGCCATCCTATGGCTGCGCCGTCGGGACGTGGTCGTCGCGATTGGATCGCATTGGCGCTATGGATTGCTGACCGGGATGTGCGGCGTCATAGGCTACAGCCTGGTCGTTTACTCCACGCTGTTCGTGCCGCTTTCGATCGTCTCCGCGCTGCGGGAGACCAGCGTGATCATGGCCGCGCTGATCGGCACCGTGCTGCTCGGCGAACGCCCCTGGCAGGACCGGGTTGCTGCCTCGAGCCTGGTGGCCGGCGGCGTCGCCTTGATGACCGTGTATCGTTGAACGGCATCACCCCGGGCACGAGGCCCGGGGTGCCATCGGTCATTTCGGTGCGGCCTTGCCCTCGTAGCGCTTGGTCCACTCCTTGAGGATCGCCTCGCGATCGTCGGCCATTTTCTGCAGGTCGACCTTGGCCATCTTGGCTTCCGCGTCCGTCGGGTAGTTGGGCGGCAGATTGTTGACCTCGGGATGGGCCACGAGCGCGTAGTACTTGGAGTAGAGCTCGTTGGCCCCTTTCGATGCGACCCAGTCCATCACCTTCTTGGTCAGCGCGATATTCTTCGTGCCCTTGACGATCGCGGAGGCTTCCATATCCCAGCCCACGCCCTCGGCGGGGAGGACGATCTCCAGCGGAGCACCGTTGCTCTTTTCGCGCGCGGCCCGCATGTCGAAGCCGAGGCCGATCACACGCTCGCCCTTGGCGGCCTGCACGCAAGGCGCGGAGCCCGAATGGGTATAGACGGCGATATTCTCGTGCAGGCCGTCCATGAACTTCCAGCCGGCGTCGTTGCCCATGGTCTGCAGCCACGCCGCGACCATCAGGTAGCCGGTGCCGGAGGAGGCTGGATGCGGCATCACCACCTTGCCCTTGAGCTTGGCATCGAGCAGGTCGCTGTAGGCCTTCGGCACGGCAGTGCCGGCCTTGCCGCCCTCGACGGTGTTGTAGCAAACCACCCCGAGGAACGCGTCCATGCCGACGAACAATCCGGTGGCCGACCGGTAGTTGGCTTTCAGCTTGTCGACGCCGGCGGCCTGGTAGGCCTCAAGCAGGCCCTGCTGGTTGAACAGCAGGAGCGAGGAGGCGGCGAGGCCGAGCACGATGTCCGCCTTGGGAGCATCCTTCTCCGCCAGGAAACGAGCGGTGATCACGCCGGTCGAATCGCGCACCCACTGGATATCGACGTCGGTGACCGTCGCCTCGATCGCATCCTTGAATGCCTTGAGCTGATCGTTCTCCATGGCGGTGTAGACCGTCAGCGGGGTTCTTTGCGCATTGGCCGGCAATGCCAGCATGCCGAGCGCGACTGCGATCACCGCGCCAAAGGATAGACTGCGTTTGAGCATGTGTGCCCCCTTCCCGTACTCGAAACCGACAATAGGCCGATTTTCTCAGGCAGACGCGATTTGCGCCAGTGGGCAGATTGTGCGCAATGGCGGTTTGCTGACATTCTTGCCGGATGTTGCCGCGCCGAGGCAGCTGCGCCGTCGTCGGGGAGGCCCGTCTAGGCAGCTTTCTCGGCCCTGGCCATGTAGTTCACGTCCGTGTCGCCCCCGATCGACCAGGTGTCGGCCAGCGGGTTGTAGACCAGGCCGGCGGAGGCGTACTGGCCGAGCCCCGCCGCCGACAGGTGGCCGGCCAGTTCGTCGGGCGTCACGAAGCGGTCCCACTGGTGCGTGCCGACCGGCAGCCAGCGCAGCACGTACTCGGCGCCGATGATGGCCAGCAGATAGGCCTTCATCGTCCGGTTCAAGGTCGAGAGCAGCATCAGGCCGCCCGGTCGCACCAGCGCCGCGCAGGATTTCAGGAACGCGCCGACGTCGGGCACGTGCTCGACCACCTCCAGGCAGACCACCGCATCGAACTGACGGCCCTGCTTCTGCAACTCCTCGACCGTGGCGTTGACGTATTCGATGGTCAGCCCTTGGCCCGCCGCGTGCCGGCGCGCCGCCTCGATGTTCTCGATGGCCGGGTCGAGCCCCGTCACCTGCCCGCCGAGGCGTGCGAGGGGTTCTGAGATCAGCCCGCCGCCGCAGCCGATGTCGAGCAGGCTGAGCCCTGTGTACGGCTTCATGCTCGAGCTGGGCCGCTGGAAGTGGCGCACCAACTCGTCGCGGACGTAGCCGAGCCGGGCCGGGCCGATCTGGTGCAGGGTGCGAAACTTGCCGGCCGGGTCCCACCACTCCGAGGCTAGGCGTGCGAAGCGATCGACCTCGTCCTGATCGAGGGTGCGCGCGTTCGTTTGGGCAGGGCCTGGCTGGGCAGAGTCTGGGGCCGCGGTCATGCCGCATTTGGCGGGCTGTAGCTGATGGCGTCAAGGCGGCGTGGGGCCCTGCCTCGGTATGTTGCGGAGCCTGCCCCTTGTGGCTAAGAGATAGGCGCCTTAAGCCTCAATTTAACGATCCCTTGGTACATCGGCATGGCTCGGCGCGGCCGGCGGGTGAGGGGTACAGATCGGGTTGCCATGTCATTGGTGGTCATGAAGTTTGGCGGCACGTCGGTTGCCAATGTGGAGCGCATCCGCAACGTCGCCCGGCACGTCAAGCGCGAGGTGGATGCCGGCAACAAGGTGGCGGTGGTCGTCTCGGCCATGGCGGGTGCGACCAACCAGCTGGTGGCCTGGGTGCGCGAGGCAGCCTCCCTGCATGACGCGCGCGAATACGACGCCGTGGTGGCCACCGGCGAGCAGGTGACCGCCGGGCTGCTGGCCATCGTGCTGCAGTCGATGGGCATCCAGGCGCGCTCGTGGCAGGGCTGGCAGATCCCCATCATCACCGACAGCGCGCACGGCGTTGCCCGCATCAAGAGCATACCGGGCGACAAGATCCGCGAGCGCCTGGAGCAGGGCGAGGTGGCGGTCATCACCGGATTCCAGGGCATCGAGCCCGAGCGCAACCGGGTTGCCACGCTCGGCCGCGGCGGCTCCGACACCAGCGCGGTGGCGATCGCCGTCGCGGTGAAGGCCGACCTGTGCGACATCTACACCGACGTCGACGGCGTCTACACCACCGACCCGCGCATCGTGCCCAGGGCACAGCGGCTGCCAAAGGTCTCCTACGAGGAGATGCTGGAGATGGCCTCGCTGGGCTCCAAGGTGCTGCAGACGCGCTCGGTGGAGCTGGCCATGACGCAGAGAATGCGCGTGCGTGTGCTGTCCAGCTTCGCCGCGCCGGACACCTTGAAAGCCGTCAGCCCGAAGACCTGGGATGAAGTCGGCACCATCATTTGCAGTGAGGATGAGATCGTGGAACATCACGTCGTCAGCGGCATCGCCTACGCCAAGGACGAGGCGAAAGTCACCCTGCGCCAGATCGAGGACAAGCCGGGCGTGGCCGCGAGCATCTTCGGCCCCCTCGCCGAGGCCAATATCAACGTCGACATGATCGTGCAGAACCTGTCTTCGGACGGAAAGCGCACCGACATGACGTTCACCGTCCAGGAATCGGACCTGGAACGCGCGCTCGATGTGCTAAAGTCGGCCCGCAAGGAGATCGGCCACTTCGAGGTGAACAGCTCCTCCGACGTGGCCAAGGTGTCCGTGATCGGCGTCGGCATGCGCAGCCATGCCGGCGTGGCCGCGCAAATGTTCAAGGCCCTTGCCGAAAAAGGTATCAATATTCTGGCGATCACCACATCCGAGATCAAGATTAGCGTGCTGATCGATGCGGCCTATGCGGAGCTGGCGGTGCGCACGCTGCATGCCCTGTACGAGCTGGGCAAAGACTGATTTCATGGTCGCCCGCATTTGCGGGAAACGATAGCCGACAGGCTGTTGTGGTGAGCGAGCGTGGGGGCCGCCAAGCAGGCGCTGCCCACGGTGTAGTCGCGAGCGAGGCAGCGTACGCCGGGAGTGGCGATCGGGGCACTGATGAATAGAGGCGGAGATACACCGAGGATCAATCCCTCGGAGCCGGCGCTCCGCATCATCATGCGCCGCCTCCGGGAGATCATGGGTGAGCCGTCGGACGGCCAGTCCCGGCTCGACAAGATCGTGCGCCAGATCGCCGGCCTGATGGTCGCCGAGGTGTGCTCCATCTATCTCAAGCGCCAGGACGGCTCGCTGGAGCTGTTCGCCACCGAAGGTCTGAACCCCGGCGCCGTGCACAACACGTTCATGAAGCGCGGCGAGGGTCTGGTCGGACGCTGCGCCGAGCTGGCCGTGCCCATCAACGAGCCCGACGCGCAGAACCATCCGGCCTTCTCCTATCGGCCGGAGACGGGCGAGGAGGTCTATCACTCGTTCCTGGCCGTGCCGGTGCTGCGTGGCGGGGATGTGCTCGGCGTGCTGACGGTCCAGAACAAGACCCACAAGGAATACTCCGACGAGGACGTCGAGGTCCTGCAGACCACCGCCATGGTGTTGGCCGAGCATCTGGTTACCGGCGCGGTCGCCGGCGTCAACAGTGGCGCCGAGTTCAGCCGCGCGGTCGGCCACGTCGTGCGCGGCCAGTCGCTGTCGGAGGGCCTGGCGTTGGGTCACGTCGTGCTGCATCAGACGCGCGTGGTCGTCACCGAGCTCGAATCGAAGGACCCCGCGGAGGAGAATCGGCGCCTGGAGGCTGCCGTCGAGGAGCTCAAGGCGTCCGTCGACGAGATGCTCGAGCAGGGCGAACTGGCCGCCACCGGCGAGCATCGCGAGGTGCTCGAGGCCTACCGCATGTTCGCGCACGATCGCGGCTGGCTGCGCCGCATGAGCGAGGCGATCCGGCGCGGCATGACGGCGGAAGCCGCCGTCGAGCGCGTGCAGAACGACACCCGCTCGCGCATGCTGCGGCAGGCCGATGCCTACTGGCACGAGCGCCTGAGGGACCTCGACGAGCTGTCGGACCGCCTGCTGCGCATCCTGGCGGGGCGGCCGCGCAATGGCGCCCATATGGTCCAGCTTCCGCACGACACCATCCTGGTCGCGCGCACCATGGGCCCCGCCGACCTGCTCGACTACGACCGCTCGCGCCTGCGCGGCCTCGTCATCGAGGATGGCGGTGGGCAGAGCCACGTGGCCATCGTCGCCAAGGCGCTGGGTATCGCCGCCGTTGGGCACGCGCGCGGCGTCATGGAGCGCGTCGACGAAGGCAATCCCATCATCGTCGACGCCGACAGCGGCGAGGTCCACATCCGCCCCTCCAGCGAGGTGATTGCCGCCTTCGGCGACAAGGCGCGCTTCCAGGCCCGCCGGCACCGCAAGTACCGGGCCCTGCGCGACAAGCCGGCCGTCACCAGGGACGGGCAGAAGATCGGCCTGCACATCAACGCGGGCTTGCTGATGGACATTCCGCATCTGGCCGAATCCGGCGCGGATGGCATCGGCCTGTTCCGCACCGAGCTGCAGTTCATGATCTCGGCGACGCTGCCGCGACTGGAGCGGCAGATCCAGATGTACCGCTCCGTCGTGCTCGATGCGGGCGACAAGCCGGTCGTGTTCCGCACGCTCGATGTGGGCGGCGACAAGGTCCTGCCCTACCTGCGGCAGCCCGCCGAGGAGAACCCCGCGCTGGGCTGGCGCGCCATTCGCCTGTCGCTCGATCGGCCGGGCCTGCTGCGCACCCAGGTGCGCGCGCTGCTCAGGGCGGCCGCCGATCAGGAGCTGCGGCTGCTGCTGCCGATGGTGTCGACCGTCGGCGAGTTCGACATGGCGCGCGCCCTGATCGACCGCGAGATCGACCTGCTGCGGCGGCGCGGCATGAGCGATCCGGCCAAGGTCCTGCTCGGCGCCATGATCGAGGTGCCATCGCTGCTCTATGAGCTCGACACTTTGATGCCGCGGGTCGATTTCGTCTCGGTCGGCAGCAACGATCTGCTGCAATACCTGTACGCCGCCGATCGCAACAACACGCGGGTCGCGGGACGCTACGATCCCCTGTCGGCGGCTGCCCTGCGCGCGCTGGGTGCCATCGCCGAGGCGGCCAACCGCCACGACAAGCCGCTCAGCCTGTGCGGCGAAATGGCCGGGCGGCCGCTCGAGGCCATGGCCCTGATCGGCCTCGGCTACCGCTCGATCTCGATGGCTCCGGTCTCGGTCGGCCCCGTCAAATCGATGGTGCTGAGCCTGGATGCCGCGGCCCTGCAGCGCTGGATGGCCGGTGTCCTCAAATCCGGCGAGGGCAGCCTGCGCGCCCAATTGAAGCGGTTTGCCGAGGACCAGGGCGTCGAGATTTGATTTCGGTGCCGGTCACATGGCGAACGCACTTTGACAATAGTTACGCTTTGCTGAAGAGTAGGATAGGGAAACGGGGTTGTATCTGCGTTGGTTACGAGTATGAGGCAGAGTCCGGGAGGGCCGCACGCCCATCGGGGCGGGCACGTGGATTCCCGCGTGCGCGCGGGCGGGCTGCATGAGCCTGCGGCTGGCCGCGACCCGCAGCTCGGGCAGATTTTCATCAATATGCGCCGGGCGATGAACGTATCGCGCGAGACCATCGCGCGCCGCCTCGCCACGCGCGCTTCGACCATCGACGATTTCGAGGCCGGCGCCGTCGCGTCCCTGCCGCACTGGAAGGAAACGCACCGCATCGTGCGCGGCTACTGCGAGCTGCTGCGCCTCGACCCCGAGCCCATTCTCTGGCGCATCCGCAGCCATCTGGATGCCCTGTCCAACCATGCGCGGCCGCCGATGCCGGCCCCACGCGCCCCGATGCCGACCGCGCCCGCCGTCCGGCCGAACGGCATGCCCGTGACGGTGATGCGCAACGAGGACGAGACCGAGCGGCCGAAAGCCGCGCGCCGCCGCCGGCGTATGCGCACGCTGTTCACGCTGTCGGCGCCGGTGGCGCTGCTGGCGGGATTGGTCTACGCGGCCCAGGCGGCACCTCAATTCGTGTATCCGGTCATTGCCATGCTGCCTGACCGGCTCGAGCTTCCCGTGCGCGCCGGCCTCGAGTACATGGTGCTGATGACCGCGCCCAGTCGCGACGGCCTGCGCTGGATCGAGGTGAGCGATCCGCAGGTGCGCAAAGCCGACAAGCTGCCGGCGCAATAGCGTTGGCGACCGGTATTGTGGGCGCCTTCCAAGCGGACCGCGCCCGAACGCGCTTGTGTATGCGCTTGACGATTCGCGGTTGCTTCAGGCATGGCCACGCATATGAACGCCATTCCGCCCGAGAAGCTCGACAAGGTCCTGCAGCGCTGGGAGTTCCTGCAGTACGAGCTGTCCCAGCGCGTCAACCAGGCCAATTACGCCCAGCTCTCCAAGGAGTTCTCCGACCTCGGGCCGCTGGTCGAAACCATCCGCACCTTGCGCAAGGCGGAAGCGGAGCTGTCCGACCTGCGCTCGATCATCGGCGATCCAGCCGCCGACAAGGCCCTCAAGGACATGGCGGAAGAGGAATTGTCCGCGGCGGATCGCCGGGTCGGCGAGCTGCAGCAGGAGTTGCGCCTGGCCCTGCTGCCCAAGGACGCCGCCGACGACAAGAGCGCCATCCTGGAGGTGCGGGCCGGCACCGGCGGCGACGAGGCCGCCCTGTTCGCCGCCGACCTGTTCCGCATGTACAGCCGCTACGCCGACCTGCACGGCTGGAAGACGGAGATCATCGGCATCTCGGAGAACGATCTGGGCGGCTACAAGGAGATCGTGGCGTCCATCACCGGCAAGGGCGTGTTCGCCCGCCTCAAGTATGAATCGGGCGTGCACCGTGTGCAGCGCGTGCCCGTCACCGAGGCTGGCGGGCGCATCCACACCTCGGCGGCGACGGTCGCCGTCCTGCCCGAGGTCGAGGACATCGAGTTCGACATCAAGCCCGAGGACATTCGCATCGACACCATGCGGGCCGGCGGGGCGGGCGGACAGCACGTCAACAAGACCGACTCGGCCGTGCGCATCACCCATCTGCCGACCGGCATCATCGTGGTGTCGGCCGAGAAGTCGCAGCACCAGAACCGCCGGCTGGCCATGGCGGTGCTGCGTTCGCGCCTGTACGAGATGGAGCGGCAGAAGGTCGCCGACGAACGGGCCGCGCAGCGCAAGGGCCAGGTCGGCAGCGGCGACCGCTCGCAGCGCATCCGCACCTACAATTTCCCGCAGGGACGCGTCACCGACCACCGCATCGGCCTCACCCTGCACAAGCTGGATCAGGTGCTGGAAGGTGCGGCCCTCGACGAGATGATCGACGCCCTGATCACCGAGCACCAGGCCGAGCAGTTGGCCGCCATGGAGCAAGATGCCACCGCCTGACGCCATGTCCGGCACGTCGAAGACGGTGCGCGACGCACTGGCGGCGGCCACCGCCGCTTTGCGACGCGCGGGCATCGAGGATGCCGGCAACGACGCGCGCCGTTTGCTGGGTGCGGTGCTCGGCCTGTCCGGCGCGCAGGTGCTGGCCTCGCCCGAGGCGCGGCTCAGCACCGCGCAGGCCGACAGGTTCGCGCAGTTTCTCAGCCGACGCGCCGCGCGCGAGCCAGTGTCACGCGTTCTGGGCGAGCGCGAGTTCTACGGGCGCACGTTCAAGCTGTCGCCGGCGACGCTCGATCCCCGGGCGGACAGCGAAACGCTGATCGAGGTGGCGCTCGGCTTCGTCGACGCGGCCGGCCTGCGCGCCGCACCCGTGCGTATTCTCGACGTCGGCACCGGCACCGGCTGCCTGCTCACGACGCTGCTGTGCGAGCTGCCCAATGCCACCGGGCTCGGCACGGACATCAGCGAGGCTGCCCTGCAAACGGCATCCGACAACGCGCGTCGTCTAGGAGTCGCCGATCGCGCGACATGGCGCGTGGCTGACGCGCTCGATGGTCTCGATGGGCCGTTCGACATGTGCGTGTGCAATCCGCCCTACATCCGCACGGCACTCATCGCCGACCTCGATCCGGAAGTTCGCGATTTTGATCCACGCAGCGCGCTCGACGGCGGCAGCGACGGCCTCGGCCTGTATCGCCGCATGGCGCCGCGTATCGCAGGCTTGGTGCCGAGCGGATGGGTTCTGTTCGAGGTCGGCTACGACCAAGCCGATGCTGTTGCAGATCTGCTTGCATCGGCCACGGAAGGCCGGAATTCCCCACGCCTGAGCCTTCACAGAGATGTCGCCGGAATGACGCGCTGTGTTGCCTATAGATCACGAGCTTGAGGATATAGGCAGAAAGGGCTTGGATTCTCGCCTCATCCGCGATAGTCTTGCCCCAGTGGAATCGTCCACGCCCCCTGCAACGGCCAAATCACGTGATGCCGACGTTGGGTGCACGGACCGATGCGCAGCAGGTTGAATTGCTCGCAACAAGGCGACGTATCGTCAGCACCACTTACCGCCCAAGAGAAGCAAAAGTGGCGTAATGCCGTTGGGAGCGCTTGGTCTGCTGCGCGGACCGCGGTGCCGGAGAGGCAAGGCCATCGCATCGATTGCGGCTGTAATGCCCAGGCCCGTGAAGGAGCTGCTCACGGATGTCTCGGAGGGATCCGAGTCTGGCATGGCGGCTGATCCTGCCCGTGGTTTCGGGAGGGTGGGCCCACGAGAATTGGTCCTAGTAATACGGGAGCCTTAGAGGCAGTGAGGCAAGGACAGCAAAATCGCCGCGGTCGCGGCAACAATAACAACCGGAATCGAAAGAGCCAGAATCCGCTTTCTCGCAGTTTCGAATCCAATGGTCCCGACGTGAAGATCCGGGGCACTCCGGCGCATATTGCCGAGAAATACCTGACGCTCGCTCGCGACGCGCAGTCCTCGGGCGATCCCGTGCTCGCCGAAAACTACCTGCAACACGCCGAGCACTACAACCGCATCATCATGGCCTATCGCGACCAGCTGCAGCAGCAGGGCGGCGATATGAACGGCAGCGGCCAGCGCATCCGCGTACCCGGCGAGGGTGGTGATGGCGACGATTTCGGCGACGACGATGGCGGCGACGACATGATGGATGACGGCCTGCCGCAACCGCTGCCGCAGCATCAGGGCCAGTCGCACCAGCCGCAGCATCAACCGCGCCATTCCTCGGGCTACGACGCCAATCGCGATCGCAACTTTCGCGGCCGCGACCAGAACCGCTTCCGGGACCGCGACCGCAACAACGACCGCGGCGACCGCAATGATCGCCAGGATCGTGGCGGAGACCGCGACCGCCAGCCGTTCGAAGGCCGCCCCAACCCCGCGCCGCCCCAGGATCGTCAGTCGGATGCACCACCTGTAGAGGCTGGCGGTGGTGGCGAGCCGCGTCGCCGCGATCGCTTCCAGCAGCCACACGAGCAGCCGGAATTCCTGCGCCGTCCGGTGCGTCGGACCAGGACCGAAAGCGTCGAGACGCCCGCGCCGGCCACCAAGGACGAGCCGCGCGACTGAGTTGTCATCCTGGAATTCTGCGCCAGCGAAATATCCGGGACCCAGGTGTTGTGGCCCTGGGCCGCTGCTCTCGCGCTTCGCGCTCGGCGGGGATCACAGGATCGGAAGTAGTTACGGCGCAATGACCGGTGCGCCCGGCGCCAGCTCACCTCCCGTGACGACCTTGGCGTAGATGCCGAAGTCGGAATGCCCCACCGATCGTTGCAGCCAGGCCGGGATCGCCATGTCGCGGGCGCCGGTGGCAGGGTCGACATTGGTGGCGTCGCACCGCTGCGTGCGGGCAAATACCGCCAGCCGTGCAGGCCCGACCTGCAACTCCTTATCGAGCCAGCCGAACTCGGCCCACGGCGCAACTCCATCGATATACAGATTGGCGCGAAACCGCAGCGGATCGACGGTGCGTCCCTGCATGCGCTCGAACTCGCGCACGCTGGCCAGGTTGACGATGTGCACGCACTTGGCGGCCACGTCGGAGAAGCTGTGGCCGGCCGCATGCACGATGCGCGGGGCCCCCCGCAGCTCGGCCTTCATGTACCCGGCGATGAACTGCTCGACGAGCTGGCGGCCGATCCGGTCCGTCAACCGCCCGCGCGCCACCTGCTTGCCGTCCCGGAGGATGGTAAGCGTCTGCGTGGCGTCCTCGAATACGGAGCGCAGCGTCGCCAGGCGCTCGTCGCGCATCAGCATCAGGAAATTGATCTTCGGCAGATGCCGCGGGGCGTCGGGGTCGAACCGGCCCGGTCCGTTCTCGATGGCGTAGGCCCGGTCGAAGGGCAGGGTCTCGCCGGGGGTGAGCTGGGTCTTCTCCAGCTGCTCCGGCGTCAGGCCCTTGATAGGGTAGCGGTACAGCGCTTTCAGCTCGGGACTTAAGGGTTCGGTCATCTCTGGGCGCTGTATTTTTGCGTCGGATTGACTTGGATCATGCCCTTTTGGGCCGCCAACAGCCACCCTATATCTCGGCGAGAGGCTCTCAAACGCAATGCCGCTCGCGGGTTGCGGGTGGGCTTCGACAATTGGATTCCTACAGAAGACGGTGGCTCCTGCGCCCGATCGGGGCGGACCCCGTGCCGAGGAGGGATATATGGACTTCGAGAAGTATACCGACCGCGCCAAGGGCTTCGTGCAATCGGCGCAAAGCTTGGCGTTGCGTGAGGGCCACCAGCAGTTCGGCCCCGATCATCTCCTGAAAGTTCTGCTCGACGACCCGGAAGGCATGGCGGCCGGACTGATCCAGCGCGCCGGAGGCCGGCCGGGTGACGCCCTGCGCGCCATCGAGCTGGTGCTGGCGAAGCGGCCGAAGGTGTCGGGCGGCGGTGCCGGCCAGATCTACCTGGCGCCGGAGCTGGCGCGGGTGTTCGATTCCGCCCAGAAGATCGCCGACAAGGCGGGCGACAAGTTCGTCACCGTCGAGCGCCTGCTGTTGGCCCTGGCCATGGAGCCGTCCGACGCTGCCCGCATCCTCAAGGAAGCCGGCGTCAACCCGACCACCCTCAACACCGCCATCAACGAAATCCGCAAGGGCCGCACGGCCGACAGCGCCTCCGCCGAGCAGGCCTACGACGCGCTCAAGCGCTATGCGCGCGACCTGACGGCGGCGGCCGCCGAAGGCAAGCTCGATCCGGTCATCGGCCGCGACGAGGAGATCCGCCGCACCATCCAGGTGCTGTCCCGCCGCACCAAGAACAATCCCGTGCTGATCGGCGATCCCGGCGTCGGCAAGACGGCCATCGCCGAGGGCCTCGCCCAGCGCATCGTCAAGGGCGATGTGCCGGAGAGCCTGAAGGACAAGAAGCTGCTGGCGCTCGACATGGGCGCCTTGATCGCCGGCGCGAAATATCGCGGCGAGTTCGAGGAGCGCCTCAAGTCCGTGCTGTCGGAGGTGCAGTCCGAGGGCGGCCGCATCATCCTGTTCATCGATGAGCTGCACACCATCGTCGGCGCCGGCAAGGCCGACGGCGCCATGGATGCCGGCAACCTGCTGAAGCCCGCGCTCGCGCGCGGCGAGCTGCACTGCGTCGGCGCCACCACGCTCGACGAGTACCGCAAGCACATCGAGAAGGACGCCGCCCTGGCGCGGCGCTTCCAGCCGATCTTCGTGCCCGAGCCGAGCGTGGAGGACACCATCTCCATCCTGCGCGGGCTGAAGGAGAAGTACGAGCAGCACCACGGCGTGCGCGTCACCGATTCTGCGATCGTCGCCGCTGCCACGCTGTCCAACCGCTATATCTCCGACCGCTTCCTGCCCGACAAGGCCATCGACCTGGTCGACGAGGCCGCCTCGCGCCTGAAGATGGAGATTGATTCCAAGCCCGAGGAGCTGGATGCGATCGACCGCGACCTGATGCAGATGCGGATCGAGCGGGAGGCCCTGAAGAAGGAGAGCGACGCAGCCTCCAAGGACCGCCTCGTGCGGCTCGACAAGTCGATCGCCGAGCTCGAGGAGAAGAGCAAGACGCTGTCGCAACGCTGGGAGAGCGAGAAGAGCAAGCTGGGCGATGCGCAGAAGCTGAAGGTTGAGCTCGATCAGCGCCGCACCGAGCTGGAGCAGGCGCAGCGCCGCGGCGATCTGGCCCGCGCCGGCGAGCTGGCCTACGGCGTCATCCCCGGGCTCGAGAAGAAGCTGAAGAGCGTGGAGGGCCAGGACAGCAAGGGTGCCATGGTGGAGGAGGCGGTCACGCCCGACCACATCGCCCAGATCGTGTCGCGCTGGACCGGCATTCCCGTCGACCGCATGCTGGAAGGCGAGCGCGAGAAGCTGCTGCGCATGGAAGAGTCGCTGGCCAAGCGCGTGGTCGGCCAACGTGAGGCGGTGGAAGCGGTCTCGACGGCCGTGCGGCGCGCGCGTGCCGGCCTGCAGGATCCCAACCGGCCGATCGGCTCGTTCATCTTCCTAGGCCCCACCGGCGTCGGCAAGACCGAGCTGACCAAGGCGCTCGCCGCATTCCTGTTCGACGACGAGAGCGCCATGGTGCGCATCGACATGAGCGAGTTCATGGAGAAGCACTCCGTGGCTCGCCTGATCGGCGCCCCGCCTGGCTATGTTGGCTACGAGGAGGGCGGCGCGCTCACCGAAGCCGTGCGGCGGCGCCCCTACCAGGTCGTGCTGTTCGACGAGATCGAGAAGGCCCACCAGGACGTGTTCAACATCCTGTTGCAGGTGCTGGACGACGGCCGCCTGACCGACGGCCAGGGCCGCACGGTGGACTTCAAGAACACGCTGATCATCATGACGTCGAACATCGGCTCGGAATTCCTCGTCAACCAGAAGGAAGGCGAGGACGTCGATGCGGTGCGGCCGTACGTGATGGCCGAGATGAAGACCAAGTTCCGCCCGGAGTTCCTGAACCGGATCGACGAGATCATCCTGTTCCACCGCCTGCGGCGCGAGCACATGGCCACCATCGTCGACATCCAGATGGGGCGTTTGCAGAAGCTGCTGGCCGACCGCAAGCTGAAGATCGAGCTGGACGACACGGCGCGCACCTGGCTCGCCAACAAGGGCTACGATCCGGCTTACGGCGCGCGGCCCCTGAAGCGGGTGATCCAGAAGGCCGTGCAGGACCCGCTTGCCGAGCAGATCCTGGCCGGCAAGATCAAGGACGGCCAGACCGTGCGGCTCTCCGTGCGCGACGGCAACCTGGTCATCAACGGTCAGCCGGTGAAGGCCGCGGCGTGAGGAGACCTCTTCAACGAGCCCGCCAGAGCATGCTTTGGCGGACTCGAAGTGGCTCTCAGCAGGCAGAACCGTACGCGATCTGGATCCTCGGACTTGTTCCGAGGATCCAGTCTTCCTCAGGCTTCGGAGCAAGTTGATGGATGGATGGTCGGGACAAGCCCGACCATGACATAGCCAGCTACTGCACGCCGCCTGCCGATGCGACGCGGGTGGCGACCGGGTTGCGGCGCATCAGGGCGTCGATGCGGGCGCGCTCCTTCTGGAAGTCGGCCAGCTGCTTGCCGGCCAGCTGCCGCTCGCGCGGCACCTGGATCGACATCGGGTCGACGAAGTCCTTGTTGACCAGCACCTCGAAGTGCACGTGCGGGCCCGAGGACAACCCGGTCGAGCCGACGAAGCCGATGATCTGCCCCTGCCGCACCTTGACGCCGGGCACCACGCCGCTGCCGATGCGCGACATGTGGCCGTAGGCCGTCTTGTAGCCGTTGGCGTGCCGGATGCGCACGTAGTTGCCATACTCGCCCTTGCGGCCGGCTTCCTCGATGACGCCGTTGCCGGCCGCCATGATCGGCGTACCGGCGGCGCAGGCCCAGTCGACACCGGTGTGCATCCTGGCGGTCTGCAGGACGGGATGGCGCCGCAGGCCGAAGCCCGACGTGATGCGCACGTCGTCGCCGCGCACCGGGCGGCGCATCAGGAACTTGCGCGAGGTATTGCCGTCCTGGTCGTAGTAATCGATGCCGCCGTCCGGCGTGCGAAAGCGGTAGAACTTGTGCGTCTCGCCGCTGGCGGTAACGGAGGTGGCCAGCAGCTCGCCGATGCCGCCCTCGATGCCCTTGTCCTCGTCCTTCACGTCGAAGAAGTTGTCGAAGCCGTCACCAGGGCGCACCTTCTGGCGGAAGTCGGTCTCGTAGGCGTGGATCTTGAGGATCTGCACGATGACGTCGCGCGGAATGCCCTGCCGCTCCGCCGTGTGAAACAGGCTTGCGTACAGCGTCGAGGATTGCGGCTGGTCGTCGTCGACGACGGCGGCCCGGCCGACCCGCTCGTCCAAGGGCATCTCGCTCGCCACATATTCGCCGGCGCCGTTGCGCGTGACGGTGAGCTTGTGCGCCTGGCCTTCGACGATGCTGAAGCGGATCGGCTCCGAGCGACCCTGCCACTTCACCGAGGGTATCACGGTGACCAGCAGGTCGTGTCCGGCGTTCAGGGTTCCATCGGGAAGCACGGCGCCCCGTGCCGCTTCCGTCATGGCCCGAGCCTGCCAGGTCTCGGCGCCCATGCGCGCCAGGATGCGGATCAGCGTCTCGCCCTTCTGCGGGCGGAGCCGCACCTCGCGGCCATCGCCGTCGTCGCCGTCATCGGACTCGTAGGTCGTCTTCTGCAGCACGGAGGTGTAGGGCGGAACAGACTCCGCCACCGTGCGCGACGACCGCTCGGCGAGCAATTCGCCGGGTGACAGGCGGTCCGGCCCGTCGCCATTCAGGCCGGGTCGCAGCACGATCTGCTGGTCGCCGCTGGCCATGGCGCGCAGCACCATCTCGGCGACCTCCTGCGCCTCCAGCTCCTGGCCGTCCTCGGCGGGGAGCGTGCCGCCCAGCAGGTCGAGGATCTTGGCGGCGGCGTTTTGCGGGCTGTCCTCCGGACGCTCGTTCTCGTCCACCGGGGTGGTGTTGGCGTACAGCTTGAACGGGTTGAACTGCGGAACCGCCGCCGCGTCTGCCCTCGACAGCGGTGCCAGCCTGGCGACGATCCGCGCGTACGGCTTGTTCATGATGTAGTCGCGGTTGCCGCGGCGTTGGCGCACGGCATCCAGCACCACGAACTTGGTGGCCATGACGCCGGTCGGGATGAGCAGCCGGTCGGCTTTGGGTGTCGCCCAGCGCAAGCCATCGACGCGCGCGGACGGGAGGGCGATGTTGGGCAGCGAGCCGTTGCTCATGCCCGGAAAGCTCGGCAGTAGCCCGCCCTGGTTGTCGGGGTTGTCGGCGGATCCCGCGATCACCACCAGAATGGCCAGCACGCCCACCGCGCCGGCGAGGCATGTGCTCAGTAGCCAGCGGAACCGGCCGCTTTGGCGACCATCGGCGTGGTCGCTCGTGTAGATGTCGTCGAGGGGTCGGCGGGCGCGGCCCAGATAGGCATGCGGACGAGTACGATTGGGCGTCGGCTGGAGCGGAATACGTCGCCGCCCCTGCGGTACATGGCGTCTGATGTCCATCCCGTCGGCCGTCCCCCGGTAGGCTCAAGGCGCGTGCGCTGCCGGCCAGGCAGCAAAATCGAGCATCGCGGCTTGCGCTCGCCGTCGACGAGAGTGCCTTATGTCGCCGCGTGCGTCTCGATTCCCCGACAACATTACTGTTCAGCAATGCGGGCCAATTTGGGGCAGTCGAAGCGCCAAGCCGCCGAGGCGCCGCGAGGTGCGCGGCGAATCGACATAAACGCCTGCGCTGTGCGAAAAAAATGCGTCAGCCGCGAAGATTCTTCACTTCCAGGGTTGACACTTCGGGCGGTTGAGATTAATTACCGGTGTCTCGCGCGACATGTACTGGCGCGCGTGCAGTGGGCAGCAATCTCCGGATTGGATACGAGGCTTACCTGGGTGACCGGGTGGATGGTCTCGTTTTCTCCGCGACGGACCGGTCTCGAACCGGGCCGCTATTGTGGTCGCCGCCCCGGCGCTCTTTGACAAGTCAATATGAAGAAAGGGAAACGCAGGCGGCGGAGTCCTGGCGGATCCGACCCAGCGCGCAAGCGCATGGTGGATCGCAAACAGACTCTGGCGATACTGCGTTTCAGCCATCACCAAGAATGGATCAGATTCGGGGCAACTCGGAAAGGGTCTATTCGAGTGTGAAGGTGCCCGTTACGCAGAGATCCTTGGAGAGATTCCTTCCAAGCCGACCAGAATCAGAACTTTCAACTTGAGAGTTTGATCCTGGCTCAGAACGAACGCTGGCGGCAGGCCTAACACATGCAAGTCGAACGCCGTAGCAATACGGAGTGGCAGACGGGTGAGTAACGCGTGGGAACCTTCCCTATGGTTCGGAATAGCTCAGGGAAACCTGGGGTAATACCGGATAAGCCCTTCGGGGGAAAGATTTATCGCCATTGGATGGGCCCGCGTAGGATTAGCTAGTTGGTGAGGTAACGGCTCACCAAGGCGACGATCCTTAGCTGGTCTGAGAGGATGATCAGCCACACTGGGACTGAGACACGGCCCAGACTCCTACGGGAGGCAGCAGTGGGGAATATTGGACAATGGGCGAAAGCCTGATCCAGCCATGCCGCGTGAGTGACGAAGGCCTTAGGGTTGTAAAGCTCTTTTGGCGGGGAAGATAATGACGGTACCCGCAGAATAAGCTCCGGCTAACTTCGTGCCAGCAGCCGCGGTAATACGAAGGGAGCTAGCGTTGTTCGGAATCACTGGGCGTAAAGCGCACGTAGGCGGATTTGTCAGTCAGGGGTGAAATCCCGGGGCTCAACCTCGGAACTGCCTTTGATACAGCAAGTCTTGAGTTCGAGAGAGGTGGGTGGAATTCCTAGTGTAGAGGTGAAATTCGTAGATATTAGGAAGAACACCGGTGGCGAAGGCGGCCCACTGGCTCGATACTGACGCTGAGGTGCGAAAGCGTGGGGAGCAAACAGGATTAGATACCCTGGTAGTCCACGCCGTAAACGATGG
>JADMIO011227156.1_pt1 | contig 57683 bp, 36 predicted proteins | sample 8958161 | NCBI WGS metagenome assembly JADMIO01 (sample SAMN16585339, study PRJNA669376) | soil metagenome | isolation source: Crop rotation soil | place: USA: Cullars Rotation, Alabama | collected 2011 | reverse complement strand
CGCGACTTCAAGTCACGTGAATTCCAAGCTTCGGATCCCACTGTGCTGGAAAGCCACTCCGACATCGTCGCCGGCGCGGTGATCGGGTCGGCGGCCTGGATCAAACGGATTACGCACCGGTTGAACCACCTCGGCGGTTCGCTCGATCCGCACGCGTGCTTCCTGCTCGATCGCGGGCTGAAGACGCTGGTCGTGCGCGTGCGGCACCAGAACCAGAGCGCGCTGCAGATCGCGCTCCGGCTCGAGCAGCACCCCGCGGTCACCCGCGTGAACTACGCCGGCCTTCCGAGCCACGGCCGCCACGAGCGCGCGCGTCGTCTGTTCGAGGGCTTCAGCGGCATGATGAGCTTCGAGCTGGCCGGCGGCGCCGCCGCGGCAGATCGCTTCATGTCCCGCACGACGGTGCCGATCGTCGCTCCGAGCCTGGGCGGGCCGGAGACCCTGCTCACGCGGCCGGCGCGTACTTCTCACGCGGGTATGAGTGCTGACGAACGCCGGAAGGCTGGCATCGGCGACGGTCTGATCAGGATGTCGGTCGGCCTGGAGTCGGCGGCAGAGATTATCGACGACCTGCTGCACGCCCTCGACAACAAGTAGCGTTGCCGGATTCTGGTCAGCCTCGATTCTCGAGTCTCCTCGAGCGCGTCGGAATCCGGCAGGAAGTTGGGGTGGGAGCGGGGAAGTAAGGCGTCCTGATGACCGACCCTGGCAGCGCGACGAGGTGCCGCCAGCGTCGAGCATCAGGACGCTGAACCATCTCTGAACAGAACCATCTCTGAACAGGTCGCTTCTACTCGTCGACGCCCCGGAAACGGACCGTGTGGCCGTCCTGATAGGTGATCGCTACCAGAAGTCCGACCGGACTCTTGCCGTCGGCCGCCGGGGTGCAGGTAACCGTGATCGGATCGCCGGGGTGGAGGGCATTCGGTCCGTCCTTGAGACCGAACCTCGCGATGCTGGTGACGCTGCCGCCGACGAACGACCACTCGGTGGCCGTGCCGTCCGAGTTCTTGACTTCGAGTTTCATCGACGAGTGGGGATTCACGAACCTGAAGGCCTTGAACTCCCCGCTGACCTTCGCCTCTTTACCCAGTGCGTACACGCCCGCGAGGGAATGATGCGCCTGCAAGGAAGCGCTGGCCAGGACCAACCCGCACAACACGACGCATCGCACAGTCCACTTAGTCATTCGCACACCCTCCTGAACATCATCGGCACCCGATTGTCATCACGGATGCGGCCATTTCCCTTCCAGGTCTTTTGGTATCTTCGAGTCTTCCTGATTCTTCGTCTGCCAGTCGTGCGAGCGCCGCGCTAGTGCCGGATCTGCGTGGCCGCCGCCTCGGTTTCGAAACTCGTCTCGCAGTTGCCCCGCTCGCGCAGCAGGCCGCCGTTGGGGTTCATGTTGCGCCGCACCGTGCGGGTCGGGAACACATACGGTTCAATCAGCACTTCAGGGTCTTCGACCGTGACGTCATACAAGAGTACATCGCCCTGGCGCGTGAATTTCTCCACGACGTGCATCTTTTCAGAGTGGAAGAAGCCGCCGCGGCCCAGCCAGGTGGTGTCGATGAACCCGATGGCGTCGAGCACCAGCGTGTCCCCTTCCCAGCGTCCGACGGTATCCCCTAGATACATCAGCTCGTACTTCGCGTTAGGCCCGTGCTGGCGGCCGTCGGTCGCAATGATGCGGAATTCGGGATACCCGCCGCCAGCATCTCCGCCCGAGTACAGGAACGTGATGTCCTTGTCCGACTGGAAAATGCGACGGGGCGGGCCTTGCCGCGGGATCCCCAGGGGCTGGCAGGTCATGACCGGGTCGTACTTATTCGTCCACATGTCGAGTTCCTGGACCTTGTCCCAGTGCTCGGGCTTGTACATCGGACGGTTCAGGTTCCCGAACCGGGACGGCGAGTAGAGCTCGAAGTCTTCGGTCTGATTGGTAGACCGGCTGCAGTCGGGCTTCTGGGTCGGGCCGCACCGGCGGCCGCCCCCCGTCATGTAGTTGCCGATCCAGTCGCTGAACTGGTAGCTGCCGGTCAGGTCGGGATGCGCGCCGAGCCGCGGCGTCGGGATCGACTTGTCCACCGGCGGCTCGTTCTTCGCGAACACGCCTTTGGGGAGCTGGCCGGTGGGCTTGATCGCCGCCTTCACGCTGGCCGGCACCGGCGCCACCACGTACACGTTGCCAGTCTCGGTCACGTCGGTCGTCAGATCGCGGATCACCGTGTTGCCCCGGCGCTCGACCATCTTGCCGGCATAGAGCACGCCGATCTTGTTCAGCGGGTTGTTCCAGTCCTGGTAGTTGGAATAGGTGAACTCGGTCGTCGTCGAGCCCAGGGTGACCACGACTTTCTCGGTCAGGTATCGCGAGTCGAGTGTGGCGGTGGCGGTCGCTCCCGGAATCGCGGGAAGCGGGAACGTCAGAACCGGTTTGGCCCCTTCCCACTTGAGGGACGTCTGGCCCACCTTGTCGACGCCATCGCCGAACAATGTGCCCGGATTGGCGCCCAGCCAGAACGTCTCGGTGGTTCCAGCCAAGGCGGACTTCGCGGCCCCCTGAGGACTGGCCCAGATCCGGATGAGCCGCTCCTGCACAGCCGCGGGCATCGGCGTCGCTTTCCCCTTCGTGGGGCCGATCTCGGCGCCTCGAATGTCTTCGTTCCAGGCGTACAGCCCGCTCACCACCTCGATGTTCGAAGCCGCCTGCCCGTTGGCCCGGTTGCAGGTGTACTGAGTCCGCTGGCTGAAGGTCTGGAAGTTGGTGCTTTCACGAAATTTGGTCAGCGTGCACGGCTGTCCGTCGACCTGGATCGTGCCCTTGCCCTGATACTCGACCGTCGCGACCATGTCGCGTTCGTCGTGGCCCTTCAGCATGCCCATGCCCCACATCCAGTGGAACAGCACGGCTCTCAGGTCCTTGGCGTTGGCTGCCGGCGTGTAGGGTTCAGCCGTGCTCGCGTTCGGGTTCGGATTCTGTGCCCCGGCCGCCAGCGGCATGCCGAGCGCCAGGACGAACCCGAGCGCGCCCCTCGTCCAACTCATCCTTCGGCGAAATTTCATGGTGGTCCTCCCCAGACAGAATGACGCCCCTACACAGGCCGGTGCCTGCCCGGGCCGAATATTTAGGCTTGAGCATGCCCGTTCAAGGGGCCGAGGTCAAGGCCAATGTTGGTGGGACCGCGTCGAATGGCGGGGCCGATTCAGAGAGACAAGCGGGCCGATCGTCGGCCGTTACTTCAATCCCCCAACCCTCGGAATCTTGTTCAGTTCATCGATGACGGTCTTGGGTGCAGAGAGGCGAATCTGCAACGGGAACGACTCGAGCACGACGACGTCCTTCACCGTCCCGTTCTTTTCCAATTCCCGGACCCTGGTCAGCACCGGGTCCGGCGTTTCCGCGCTGCCGACGATGAGCGCGCGTTCCGTCGGCTCGGTGTTCTGCGAGGGTGTCCCGATGGCGGGCGCGTCGGTCCGGTTCTGACCGGTCGTGCAGCTTGCCGATGCGAGCAGGAGCGCCAGCGAAAGAATCAGTTTCATACGGTGGTCCATTGAAAAAACGCGAGGGTGGCGGGCTGCTGCCGCAGCCGACCCCCTCGCGTTCCACCTGACCGATGTTGTTGAGGCACTTCTATTTTGACGACGGGGTCCGGGGTTAGTTGGGATAGGTCGAAATCCAGTTCTGGAGCGTGTTGTAGACCGTGCTGGTCAGTCTGGTTCCGCAGTTCTGCGTCGAGGACCCGGTCGTGTGAATACCGCGGACATACACGCCGCCGCCATCGGCGATGCCGCTTCCGCTCTGGCCGCCGGCGGTGTCGATCTGGTAGCAGAGCCTGTACGAACCGCTGGTCGAGACCGCGCCAGAAGCCGTCCACATCGTGCCGAAGGGTTTGTCGCCAGGATAGCCGGTGATTGTGTGCGTGCCACCGGAGTAGACGCCCCAGCCGGAATTCCCGCCGTGGGCAGGCGCGCTCAGGACGATCAACGCGTAGTCGTAGTTGCGGTCGGCGTTGTTGTGCCATGCGGACGTGGTGATGGCGCGCGACCAGGACTTGGTTCCCCACGGCTGGTAGTTGCCGTTCTGGGCCACGGTGAAATTCAGGCTCGAGTACCAGGTGCCGGCGCCGTTCGACACACAATGTCCGGCGGTCAGGACGTGTTTCGGCGCGATCAGCGTGCCGGTGCAGCCGACGGCGATCCGCCCGATGTGCCAGTACGGGGACTGCACGGTATTGGTCACCTGCACTCGTTGATCGGTGCCCTGGACGATTTCCGGAATCGGGATCGAGAAGTTCCCCAACTGGGCGCCAGTGGCCGTGCGCGCGGCAAGCGTCGGCGCGCTGCCCCCGGTGGTCGCGAGCCGGCCGATGGCTTCAAGGTTCTTGAGCGCCGACTCGAAAATCGCCACGTCTCTCAATTCCATCTTGGATTCGAACAGATTGCCGCTCGGCGTCACCGCCACCGCGGTCAGTCCGGCGACCCGGCGCTGAATGTCGGTTTCGACTTTGAGGGCGGCAAACCGGTCATCGTCGGTTTCCGGGATGACGTTGGTGACCAGGTTGTCGCCATAGATGAACGACGCCCGGACACTCTGCCTTCCGAACGCGAAGGTCTGGAAGCTCTGGGCCGCATACGTTGCCGGCGCCGACATCAGTACCACCAACCACAGCGCACTTAATTTCCTCATGACGAACTCCTTGACGATCGGTCGTTAATCTTGCGCATCGCCAGGTGTTGGCGAGCCGCTTCGAGAATCTTTACGATTCACAGTTGAGACAACGACCGCGCTTCCGGAACGGAACAGCGCGCGCGAAGACGGGTTCGCCGGCGGGAGGACGACATCCGGCGCAGGAGCACGTCGAGACGGCGGCGAACGTGATGGACTCTGGAACGGCGCCGCTGCGTAATTGCCGTTCCGACGAGCCGCTTGGACAATACAATGACCTCCGAGACAGAATCAGCGGTTCTACGGGAACGTCCCCGGGCCATTCTCGTTCGGGGTTGGAGGATGCATTGAAGGCGTGGTCATTGGCGTTTATCGGCGTGCTGGTGTTGACGCTGCCGCGTCTCTCCGGACAGGAGGAGTGGCCGCAATTCCGCGGCCGCAACGCCGGCGTCGTTCCCGACAACCCGGCGTTGCCCGAGACCTGGAGCGCCACCGAGAACGTCGCCTGGAAGACTCCGATTGCCGGCATCGGCTGGGGGTCGCCGGTGGTCTGGGGCGATCACATCTTTGTCACGGCGGGCGTCAATACCGGAGCGCCGGAACCGTTCAAAGCCGGCCAACTCCGGGGCGGTGACATCGTGAAGCCGGCGGCGCCATACCGGTGGGTGGTCTACGACGTGAGTCTGGCGACCGGGCAGATCCGCTGGCAGAAAGAGGTCGCGCACGCGGTCCCTGCCGATGGCACGCACATGAAGAATTCGTACGCCTCGGAAACCCCGGTGACCGATGGCGAGCGAGTCTACGCCTACTTCGGCAACCTCGGCGTGTTCGTGTTCGACATGACCGGCCGGCCGGTGTGGTCGCATCCGATGGGGCCGTTCAAATTCCGGAACGGGTGGGGGACGGCGGCCTCGCCGGTCCTGCACGAAGACCGTCTGTTCATCGTCCAGGACAACGACACGCAGTCCTTCGTCGCCGCCTACGACACACGAACCGGCCGGGAACTGTGGAAGCGTGAGCGCGAAGTCGGGACCAACTGGGCCACTCCCTTTGTCTGGAAGAATGCCCTGCGCACCGAGCTGGTCGTGCCCGGTTCAGTCAAGACGCGCGCCTACGATCTCGACGGCAAGGTGCTCTGGGAGCTCGCCGGGATGTCGACGATCGACATTCCGACCCCGTTCGCCGCGCACGGCCTGCTGTTCATCAACTCGGGGTACGTCGCCGATGCGCTGCGGCCGGTGTACGCGATTCGTCCGGGGGCGTCGGGCGACGTGTCGCTGAAGGGCGAGCAGACCAGCAACGAGTACATGGCCTGGTCGCATCCTACGCTCGGCTCGTACAACCCTTCGTCGCTGGTCGTCGGCGACTACTACTACACCCTGCACGATCGCGGGTTCTTCACGGCCAACGACGCCAGGACCGGCAAGGAAGTCTACGGCCGCCAGCGGATTTCGACCGAGGTCAGCGGCTTCTCGGCATCGCCGTGGTCCTACAACGGCAAGATCTTCGCGCTCAGCGAAGACGGGGACACCTTCGTGCTTGCGACAGGACCGGAGTTCAAGGTCCTCGGCAAGAACTCGATCGACGAACGAACGCTTGCGACCCCGGCCATCGCCGACAACAGCGTGGTCATCCGTACCGCGTCTCATCTCGTCCGGATCAAGCGCTCCCGCTGATTGCGGCGGTTGTCGCTGACGTACCACGATGAAGTCGCGCACCTAGTGGCCTGTATCCGCTGAATCACTACCGCCTGCCGGGCGGGGCATCCCGCCTCGCTGCGTTGCTCATCGCTCGCTTATGCCCAATAAGCTCGCTCTTCGCGCCTTGCGATCCGGGCGCCGCGCTCCGGCAATCGGTACTGATTCAGCGGATACAGGCCACTAGTCGTCGAGGATGCGCGGAAAGCCGGAGCAGTCGCCCGGGCGATGGTGCGAATGCGACCGACGATTACCGCGCGGCGAGCCGCCGGGCCTCATCGACGACGCTGGTGTCGATGAGGGTCCGGAGCCGTTCCCTGCTCAGCGGTTGCCGCTGCTGGCCTTTCGCAATCCACGCCTCTTCTTCTGTCAAAACGTCCAGCATGTCTGCGGGCATGGCCGCCGGAAACGCCTGGAACGGCCAGCTGCGCGTCACTGTCTCTTCGGTCTGCTTGATCATCCGCGCCACGAGCGGGATCACGTCGCGCGGCCGCGTTCGTACCGTCTGATTGGCCACGATGAGTGCCCGGACGAACTCGACGAGCTCACGTCGCCGCTTGACGTCGTTCAGCACCTCGGTCGTCGTATACAGGCTGAACAGCTCGCGATAGGCCTTGTTGTCCTGGAACACGGTCGCATCGTTGCCGAGCGCCTCCAGGGCCTGCTGGCCTTGCGGCTCCCACATGGAGATCGCGTCGGCCTCGCGTCTGGCGATGGCCCCCACCATCTCGTTCGCCGCGACGGTGACGAGCGTCACGTCGGTTTCCTGAAGCCGAGCCTTGGCCAGCATCTTCACCAGGTGGTAGTGGGCAGAGGTGTTGCGGGGCGTGATGATCTTCTTGCCGCGAAGATCCGCGAGGGTGTTGATGCCGGCGGACTTCCGGGCGACGACGCGGTAGAGACCCTCGGCGACCGTCAACAGCACGCGGACAGTCGGCGTGGTGTCCTTGACCAGAAGCATCTGCGTCTCGGCGTTCGTGCCCGCATGGGCGGTGCCATTCGCGACATTGCGGACGCCTCCGCTGATCACGTTGAAGCCCGCGCCGGCCGGCCCCTCGTCGGCCAGGAAGATCGGCGCCGTCTCGATCGTGGTCATGTTGACGGCGACCGTGAACGGATCGTTCGGGCCAAGCCGCTGCACCGGCGGCGCCTGACCGCCTTGGCCCGCCATCCCGATCGGCACGAGACCCAGGGTCGCGATCAGCCAGAAACGCATCGTGACACCCTTCATCGCAATCGCTCCGTGAGCGCGAGACGCGACCAGCACGTCGCGGGGCTGAATTGTAAGTGAAAACGTAGAAACCTTATGAGACTCGATCCGAAGAGTCGTGGCGAGCGTGGAGTCTCCGGGCCACTCGCGCCGCCCGCCACGACCTTGACCTCGTAGTGCCTGCTACCAGGTGAGTTCCGCGCTGATTCGGACCAACCGGCCGGTGAGGATCGAATTCGCCTGCAGCCACGTCCCGCCGGGGCCGGCGTAGGTGTTGTTGTAGGTCAGCACCGGGTTGCTGTTGAGCGTGTTGTACAGATCGACCGACACCATCGTTCGAGTGCCGCCGAAGCGAAGGATCTTCGCGAATCGGAAATCGAGCTGGTTGACTCTGTCCCCATACAAGGTGCCGGGTTCCACCAGGTTCACCGTGACGTTGGTCACGTTGCCCGACGGCAGCCGCCCGAGCGATTGCGCGACCGTCGCCGCCGGCACGGCGTAGTTGGCCGACAACATCGCGCCAGGCTTGCTCTGGAAGATGGCGCTGACCTGGGCGTCGATTTTCTTGACGGTGTAGGTCCCCAACCCTCGCAGCTGCGTCAGGACGCCGTAGGCAACATGGCAATACGGACTGGTCATGCTGACGGTCGAGCCGACCAGACCCGCGCCGATGGCGGTATTGACCTCCGGCAGGTTGGCCCGCACGTCGCACGCGTCGGCGACATTCTGGCCGGTGCTGGTGCCGCCCTGGAACGTGAACCCGGCCTGCGTCCGGAGGTTCACCGTCAGGTCGACGCCGTTGAAGTACTGATACTCCTTGCCGTACTTGCTCGCGAGCGTCTGCAGGTTGTCGACCTGACCGGACAGCGCGGGATTCACGTCGTAGAGGCCTGAGATGGTGTACCCGCCCCCATTCGGCAGGCGCGGATCCTGCGGGGCGACGACGCTGTAATTCCCCAGATCGGACGACTTCACGAGCAGGTTGTCGTTCAGCGTGAAGTTATCGAACGTGCGCCGGTAGTAGCCGACTTCAACCGACATCCGCGGCAGCACCTGCTGCTGGAGCGAGAGACCGAAGCTCCAGTCTCCCGAACGGACACCCCATCCCGAGAGGAGATCCGGGTCGTAGTTGCCGGTCAACACCGGCTGGCCGAAACGGACGTTCGAGACGATCCCGCAGAAGTCCCCGCCGGTCGCGCGCAAATCGTTCGCTTGTGGATTCAGCAGATCGCAGTCGGGCACGAGGTTGTTGTTGGCATCGGTCCAGGTTCTCGTCACCCCTGGCACCCCGAACGGCCCAGTGCTGGTCGGAATGCGGGTCGTCGGATTCGTGTTCGCGTAATTGAGCTGAACGCCCACGCCTTCGAGATAGCGGCCAAAGTTCGCCTTCACCGCCGTCCGGCCGTTGCCGAAGACGTCGTACGCCACGCCCATTCTCGGCGTGATGTCTTTGTAGCTGTCGATGCCTTTGGTTTCTGGAAAGTTGTACGCCACCGGCAGGAACCGGTCTGGTCCGATGCTTTGTGCGGGGAACCAGCTGCTCGCGATGTCGTAGCGCACCGCGCCCTGCAGCGTCAGCCGCCCCAGCGTCCAGTTCTCCTGGGCAAACAGCGCGTGCCAGCCGGCGCGCGCGTTGTTGATCCACGGCGAAATGGTCTCGGTGAGCTGGTTCGGCACGCCGTTGTTGAAGCGATACCAGAGATCCTGCGTGTTCGTCGTCCAAGTGCGATCGTCGGTCATCAGGGTGCCTTGATAGCCGACCTTCATGCTGTGCGCCCCCGTGACGTACGACATCGTCCCCTTCCAGGTATACGAGCCGGTGAGGTTCGCGCCGTAGTCCTGAGACCGATAGACGATGCCGGGGCGATTGCCGTTGGCGAGGCAACCGCCCGCGCACTGCTCGGTGACCTTGATCAGATCGTGCGTGGGATTCGGCACGCGCTCGAAGTTGCCCCATCCGTAGTAAGTGCCCCCGAAGCCCGCTTCGAGGAGGAGGCGGTTGGTCAGCGGCGACGACCACGTCACCTGCGGCACCCGCAGCGGCAGCGTCTGGTTCGGTCCATTCGCTTCGGGCGAGACGACCGCGGGGGTGGTGATGCCGATGGTGTTGCCGTCGCACTTCCGGCACACCCATTGCTCGTCCCAGAACGCACCGATCTTGTTACGCTGGCTGGCCTGCCAGGTCAGTCGCCCGCTGACGTTCTCCCAGGTGCGGTCTGAGTAGCCGGGCTGATTCAGGTCGGGCGCATACAGCCACTTCGTGGGGTCGCCGGCGTTCAGGTTGACGAACTGATTGGCGTTCACCCGGGTGCTGCCCTGCGTGCGGGCGGTGACGAAGTACCAGATGCGATCCTTCTTGATCGGGCCGCCCACGGCTGCATTGAGGTCGTACACCTTCGTCAGCGGCGTCGCGGCCGTCAGACCGGTCCCCGCAGTGTTGTCGGCCTGAAGGTTCTTGCCGCTGCCGCTGTAGAACAACGATCCCTGCAGTCCGTTGCCGCCGGTCTTCGGGACGATGTTCATCACCAGTCCGGCGGTTTCCGATTCGCCGAGGCCGCCCGAGGTCGTGAACGAGATCTCCTGCGAGTTGCCGACGTCGACGGAGTATCCCGGCGGCTGATTGCCGCCCGGCGGGTTGCCGACGTTGAGCCCGTCCACGGTCATGCGTCCTTCGTTGTTCCGGCCGCCGTGAATCGGGAACTGCGTGGTGGAGGTTCCGGTCGCGACATCGTTCGTGTTGGTGACGACGCCGGGCACGACGACGATGATGGCGTTGTAGCTGCGAACGGTCGGAATCGCCTTGAGGACGTCGTTGCCGACTACCGTCTGACGCCTCGCGCTCTGAACGTCCACGATCGGGCTCTCGCCGGTGACCGTGACGGTTTCCGCGAGGCTCCCGACCTTCAGTTCGCCGTTGATCGTCGCGGTGAACGACCCGGTCAACTCGACCCCTTCACGTTTCGCCGTGCTGAACCCCTGCAGCGTGAAGGTCACCGTGTAGGTGCCGGGCCGCAGGTCTTCGATCCGGTACTGTCCGGTGCCGTCGGTGACCGCCGTCCGCACTTTTTCGATCAGCGCCGGACTGGACGCTTCCACGGCCACGCCCGGGAGCACTGCTCCCGACGAGTCTTTCACCGAGCCCGCGATGACCGCCTGCGCCAGGGCGGTCGAGGGAACCAACACCAGCCACGCGAACAGCGCCAGCAGTCTCCGTATCACCCGCATGTGCTACCTCACAATCAATGAGCCACCGTCCCGGGTTACGCCGCTTGAAACCCACCCTGCCGAGGAGACGATCTTTCGTGATGAATGCGAGAGGTCAGCCCTAACCGCGATGTGGCGACACGCTATGCCAGGCGTCCCGGATAGTCAACAGGCTTCTCGTGACCAATTGTGGATGCCGCGGCGAGCGCATCCATGAAACCGAATCGTGGAGAGCCCGGGGTGGTTGGGGGAGCTGCTCGCGGCCCGGCAGCGGAAAAGCTGGACGGAAGGACTGAGTTGCGGCGGTTACCAACCCGACCGTTGAGACGGGGTGGAAGGCCACTGCGGGCCGGGGAGACCGGGACCTGCGCAGCGCAGGTCCCGGCCGAAGCCGCTAGAAGGTGATCTCTGCCGCAATCTTGATCAGGCGGCCGGTCAAGACGGTCACCGGCTGGAGCCAGGTGCCGTTGGGGACGAACGCGTTGTTGTAGGTCAAGACCGCGCTCGAGTTCAGTGCGTTGTAGAGATCCGCGCTGAGCAGGGTGCGGGTCTTGCCGAACCGCAGAATCTTGCCGACGCGGAAATCGAGCTGGTTGATCCGATCGCCGTACAGTTCCCCAGGCGAGAGAATGTTGACCGTGACGTTGGGGACGTTCCCCGCCGGCGGACGGCCGAGGGCGGCGGTCACCGTCGAGGCCGGCACGGCCCAGTTGGCGGCGAGCAACGCGCCGGGCTTGCTCTGGAACACGGCGCTGAACTGGACATCGACTTTGGGAATGACGTAGTTCGAGAGCGCCCGGAACTGGGTCAGCCATCCGTAGTCGATCTTGCAGTACGGATTCGTCGTGTTGACCGGCGAGGTGTTGATGCCGGGCAGACCCTGAATGAGGTTGACGCTGAGCTCGGGCAGATTCGCGCGCACCTCGCAGTTGTCGCCGGAGCCCTGGCCGGTGCTCGTGCCGCCCTGGAACGTCCAGCCGTTTCTGAGGCGCACGTTCAAGGTGACATCGACGCCGTTGAAGTTGTTCTTCCAGGTGCCGAGGTTGTGCTGGGCCGAGTCCTGGATGTAGTTGTTCACCTGTCCGAACTTGGCGGGGTTGAGGTCGTAGAGCCCCGAGATCACGTAGTTCCCGCCGTTGGGCAGGCGCGGATCCGCCGGCGCAGTGATGCTGTACTGCTGCCAGTCGGCGTTCGACGTGGCCAGGTTGTCGGTGACCGTGAACCCGCGGTACCAGCGGCGCGTATAGGCGACTTCAACCGACGACCGCTCGGTGAGCTGTTGTTGAACCGACGCGCCCAGCGTCCAGTCCGATGGCCGGACGCCCCAACCGGTCAGGAGCGCGGGGTCGAAGTTGTTGGTCAACGCCGAGGTGCCGAACGCCTGGTTCTGCAGTGCGCCGCAGAAGTCGCCGTTGGACGCTCGAAGATCCTGGGCATCGGGGCTCTGAAGGTTGCAGTCCGGGATGAAGTTGCTGTTCGCGTCCGTCCACGCCCGGGTGACGCCGGCCGGGCCGAACACGGTCACTCCCGGGGAGAGCGGCACGCGCAACGTCGGGTTCGCATTGGCCCAGTTGTTGGACAGCCCCATGCCTTCGAGGTACTTGCCGAGGTTGACCTTGACCGCCGTCTTACCGTTGCCGAGCAGGTCGTACGCCATGCCCATTCGCGGCGTGATGTCCTTGTAGCCGCTGACGCCCGGCGTTTCCGGGAACACCAGCGTTTGCGGCAGGAATCGCGTCGGCCCCTCGGTCTGTTGCGGGTACCAGCTGGAGGAATGGTCGAAACGCAGTGCTCCCTGCAGCGTCAGTCTTCCGGCAGTGTATTGATCCTGGACGAAGATCGCGTGCCACGCGCCTTGCGCGTTGTTCACCCACGGCGAGATGTATTGTGTGATCTGGTTGGGCACGCCGTTGGCGACGCGGAACTGCATGTTCTGACTGTTGTCGTACCAGGTTCGGATGTCGCTCAGGTAGGTCCCCTGGTACCCGACCTTGATGCTCTCGCGTCCGGTCACGTACGAAGCGGACGCGCGCCAGCTGTACGCCCCGGCGTAATTCTGACCCCAATCCTGGGAACGATAGACCAGGCCGGCGATTCCGCCGTTGGCCGCGCAACCCGCGGGACACTGTTCGAGCACGTTGACCAGGTCGTGGGTGGGATTTGGCGAGCGCTCGAAGTTGCCCCAGCCGTAGTAGATCCCGCCCCAGCCCGCGTCCAGCAGCAGCTTGTTGGTCAGCGGCGACGACCAGGTCAGACTCGGCACCCGCAGCGGCTTGGTCTGGCCGACGCCGCGGGCCTCGGGCGCCACGCGTGCCGGATCGGTGATGCCGGTCGTCAACCCCGTGCAGGTGCGGCAATTGGCCTGCTCGTCCCAGAAGCCGCTGATCTTGTTGCGGGGCGAGGCCTGCCAGGTCAGACGCAGGCTGATGTTCTCGGTCTTCCGATCGTTGTAGCCCTGCTTGGTCAGGTCCGGGCTGTACAACCACTTGGTCGGGTCGCCGGCGTTCAGGTTGTAGTAGACGTTCGCGAGCAGCCTCGTGCTGCCGCTGGTCCGGCCGTTGACGAAGTACCAGAGGCGATCCTTCTTGACCGGGCCGCCGACGGCGCCGTTGAAGTCGTAGACGTCGGTCAGCGGAATCGGCGTGGTCAGGCCCTGGGCCTTGAGCGCGTCGTTGTAGTTGTCCGACTGGAGCCATTTGCCGCTGCCGGCGTAGGCGATCGAGCCGGTCGTCGAGTTGCCGCCGGTCTTGGGCACGATGTTCATCACCAGACCCGCCGTCTCCGATTCGCCGAGGCCGCCTGCCGTGGTGAAGGTGACCTCCTGCGCGTTCGCGACGTCGGCGATGTAGGCGGCCGGCTGATTCCCGCCGGGCGGGTTGCCGATGTTGATCCCGTCGACCAGGAGCCGGCCTTCGTTGTTGCGTCCGCCGTGGATGGGGAACTGCGTGGTCGAGGTGCCGGTGACGACGTCGTTCAAGTTGGTGTTCACGCCAGGGACGACGGTGACCATCGCCCCGTAGCTGCGCGCGGTCGGGATCGCCTTGAGGATGTCGTTCTGCAGCGTCATCTCGCGGCGGGCGCTCTGCACGTCCACCACCGGCGTCGCACCGGTCACGGTGATGGTCTCGGAGAGAGATCCGACTTTCAAGTCGGCGTTGATCTGCGCCGTGAACGACCCGGTGAGCTCGATGCCTTCTCGTTTGTAAGTATTGAAGCCCTGGAGCGTGAACGTGACCGTATACGTGCCTGGCCGCAAATCCTCGATCCGATACTGACCGGTGCCGTCCGTCGACGCGGATCGCACTTTTTCAATCAGCGCGTCGCTCGCCGCCTCCACCGTGACTCCCGGCAGCACCGCGCCGGACGCGTCCTTGACGGTTCCCGCGATGACTGCCTGGGCAAACGCCGCCGTTGGCAGGCACACCAGAGCCAACAGCGTCAAACTCCTCACGACTACACGCATTCCGCCACCTCGACTTTCGTCCCCTATCGGATCTCTCGAAGGAAGTCTTGAGGTATACGCTGGCCTCCAGCGAGTGTCAACAACGAGATGGCCTCGCGCGGCGATTGCGCGGCAGGGGTTCGGACAATTGGATCTTGGTGAAGGATTTCAGAAAAACGCGGGCGTTTCTCCTATAATCCGTCCCGTGGGCGCAGGCCCTTCGCTCGCCCGGCCACACCAGACTTAGAGGTACGGACTCATGCGTAGACTTTCCGGGCGGATGAGAAGCTCAGGTCTCGCGGGGTGGGTGACGGCGCTCGCGATGCTGTGCGCGATCCTGGTGCGCGTCGCGCAGGCGGCCTCTCAAACTGCCCCCGCCCCGCCCGCGCCGGATCCGCTGCCGGCGACCATCGAGTTCAATCGCGACATCCGGCCGATTCTCTCGGACAAGTGCTTCCAGTGCCACGGCCCGGCATCGCAGATGGCGGCGCTGCGACTGGACCTCGAAGACAACGCCAAGCGCGCGCTGAACAACGGCCACTTCGCGGTGGTTCCAGGCGATCCCGCCGAGAGCCAGATGATCAGTCGCGTCACCGCGACCAATCCCGCGGTGCGCATGCCGAAAGCCCAGGGCGGCACGGCGGCGGGAGAGCCGCTCACCGCGCGCCAGGTCGCGCTCTTGACGCGGTGGATCGAACAAGGGGCGAACTGGCAGAAGCACTGGTCGTTCATTCCGCCGCAGCGTCCCGAACTGCCGAAGGGACTGAAGAATGCGCGGTGGGTGCGCAATCCGATCGACAATTTCGTCCTGCAGCGCCTGGAGCGCGAAGGGCTGGCGCCCTCGGCGGAGGCGGATCGGGCCACACTGCTGCGGCGCGTCTCGCTCGATTTGACAGGTTTGCCGCCGTCGCCGGCCGAGGTGGATGCGTTCGTGACCGACAGGTCGGCGAACGCGTACGAGAAAGTCGTCGATCGCCTGCTCGGGTCGCCGCGCTACGGCGAGCGGATGGCGTTTCCGTGGCTGGACGCCGCGCGCTATGCCGACAGCAACGGCTACCAGACCGACGGCGAACGGTTCATGTGGCGATGGCGCGATTGGGTCATCGCGGCGTTCAACAAGAACATGCCGTACGACCAGTTCACGATCGAGCAGCTGGCCGGCGACCTGCTGCCGAACGCCACTCTCGATCAGAAGATCGCGACCGGGTTCAATCGCAACCATCGCGGCAATTCGGAAGGCGGGATCGTCCCGGAAGAATACGCCGCGGAATACGTCGTCGATCGCGTCGACACGACCTCGACTGTATTTCTGGGGCTGACGCTCGGTTGTGCGCGCTGCCACAATCACCGGTTCGACCCGGTCACGCAGAAGGAGTTCTATCAGCTGTTCGCGTACTTCAACAACGTGCCCGAGCACGGCAAGTTCCGCCGCGTCGGCAACTCGGCGCCGTATCTGGCGGCGCCGCTCCCGGATCAACAGGCCAAGCTGCAGCAGCTCGACGCTGCGCTCGCGGCGGCGGATGCGGCCTACGCGAAGCTGCAGCCGGAGCTGGCACGATCGCAGCGCGAATGGGAGCGCTCGCTGAGTACGGCGTCGGCTCCGGTGAACTGGGCACCCGACCGCGGCCTGGTGACGCTCTACACCTTCGATCCCGACCTCGCGCCACAGGTGGCCGTGCTGCAGGACGCGAAGGATTCGCGCGCTCGAGTCGGTGCACCGCGCGGCGGGAAAGACGCCGCCGGAAGGACCACTCCAGCCCTGGCCGCCGGGCGCATGGGGCAGGCGGCCAGCTTCGACGGCAAGAGCTTCATTCAGTTCGACGGCGACATCGCCGGCTTCGACAGCTACGGATCCGGCCGAGGCGCGCTCGGCGCCAACGATCCGACCGTCACCTTCGACGACGCCTACACGATGGCCGCGTGGATCTACCCGACGGCGCCGAGCGGCGCGATTGTCACGAGAGACGAAGATGTCTTCGAGCCCAACGGACACGGGCTGAACCTGAAAGATGGGCGGATCGAGTACGACCTGGTCACTAAGTGGGTGGACGAAGGCATCCGGCTGCGGACCGAGAAGTCGATCGGCCTGAACCAGTGGCACCACGTGGCGCTGACCTACGACGGTTCGCGGTGGGCGAACGGCGTCAGGATCTACATCGACGGCGAGAATCAGAAGCTGGAGATCTTCGTCGACGACTTCAACAGCCAGGGCGCGGTCAAGCGGGAGCCGCTCCGGATTGGCGCCGGCGGCGGGCCGGAGAATCGCTTCCACGGCAGCATCGACGATGTCCGGATCTATAAGCGAGCGCTGACGCAGGCGGAGGCCGGGATGCTGGCCGACCTGACGCCCGTCACCGCGATCGCCGCCCTGCCGGAGGACAAGCGGACCGCGGCTCAGAGCGACAAGATCCGCGACTACTTCCTCGAGCACGCGCTGCCGGCCCCGATCGCCGCGGCGCGCACTCGGTTGTCGGAGGCTCGGGCACAGCGCGACGGGTTCTATCAGAGCCTTCCCACCGTCATGGTGATGGAGGAGATGCCGACGCCGCGCGAGACGCACCTGTTGATTCGCGGGATGTACGACAAACCCGGCGAGGTGGTCACGCCGGCGCTGCCGGCGGCCTTGACAGCGTCGCCGAACGCGTTTGCGCCGAATCGGCTCGGCCTGGCCCGGTGGCTCGTCGATCCGTCGAATCCGCTGACGGCACGGGTCACGGTGAACCGGTTCTGGCAGATGTATTTCGGCACCGGCATCGTCAAGACCGCCGAAGACTTCGGATCGCAGGGCGAACCGCCGTCGCATCCCGAGCTGCTCGATTGGCTGGCGACGGAGTTCGTGCGGACCGGCTGGGATGTGAAAGCGCTGCAGAAGACGATCGTGATGAGCGCGACCTACCGCCAGGCCTCGCGCCTCAGCCCGGAACTGCAGGCGAAAGATCCCGACAACCGTCTGCTCGCGCGCGGACCGAACGTGCGGCTCTCGGCCGACATCGTCCGCGACCAGGCGTTGGCCATCGCCGGACTGCTGACCGAGAAGGTCGGCGGCCCCTCGGTGAAGCCGTACCAGCCGGAAGGGCTGTGGAACGAAGTCGGCGGCGGCAGCGCCTACGTGCAGGATCACGGGGACAACCTCTATCGCCGCAGCCTGTATACCTTCTGGCGGCGTTCGATTCCCCCGCCGTCGATGGCGAATTTCGACGCGTCGGCGCGCGAGAACCACATGGTCAGGCCGGTCGTGACGAACACGCCGCTGCAGGCGCTCGACCTGATGAACGACGTCGCCTATGTGGAAGCCGCGCGCGTGTTTGCGCAGCGCGTCGTCAAGGAAGGCGGCAAGACGCCGGCCGAGCGGATTGCCTATGCGTTTCGCGTCGCGACCGCGCGGCGGCCGAAGCCGGCGGAGGCCGAGATCCTGCTGAATGCGTTCAGGCAGAACGAGGATCGGTTCACGTCGAAGCCCGACGCGGCGCTGAAGTACGCGAGCGCCGGAGAATATCCGCGCGACAACGGCGTCGACGCGATCGAGCTGGCCGCCTACACCAGCGTGACGAGTTTGATCCTCAACCTGCACGAAACGGTGATGAAGGAGTAGCTATGGGTCGGCGTTTCGAGGATCCGCTGAATCTGACCCGGCGCCGTTTTCTTGGGACTGCGGGCCTCGGCATCGGCGCCGCGGCGCTCGCCGAGCTGCTGCAGGTCGATCTGCTTGGCCAGGGGCCGAGCGGAGCGGCCGCCAGCGCTACGGGCGCGCTCCCCGGCCTGCCGCATTTCGCGCCGAAGGCCAAGCGCGTCATCTACATGTTCCAGAGCGGGGCGCCTTCGCAGCTCGACTTGTTCGATTACAAGCCGCAGCTCGCCAAGGCACAGGGCACCGACCTGCCCGATTCGATCCGGAACGGCCAGCGCCTGACGGCGATGACGGCGGGGCAGGCGAGCTTTCCGATCGCGCAATCGATCTTCAAGTTTTCGCAGCACGGGCAGTCGGGCGCCTGGCTGAGCGAGCTGCTGCCGTACACGGCGAAGGTCGCCGACGACTTGTGTTTCATCAAGTCGATGCACACCGAACAGATCAATCACGATCCGGCGGTCACCTTCGCGCAGACCGGGTTTCAGCTCTCGGGACGGCCAAGCCTCGGGGCGTGGGTCTCCTACGGGCTGGGGACCGTCAACCAGGACCTGCCGGCGTTCGTCGTGATGATCACCGGCAACGGCCAATCGCTGGCTGAAAGGCAATGGGGGACCGGGTTTCTTCCCAGCCGCTATCAGGGAGTGAAACTGCGGTCGGTCGGCGACCCGGTGCTGTATGTCTCCGATCCGGCCGGCTTCGACAAGACCCAGCGGGAACGCTTCATCAGCGATCTCGGCAAGCTGAACCAGCTCGAGTACGAGGCGACGAACAATCCGGAAATCGCCACGCGGATCGCGCAGTACGAGATGGCGTTCCGGATGCAGGCGTCGGTGCCGGAGCTGACCGACCTGTCGAAGGAGCCCGAACACACCTTCGAGTTGTACGGGCCCGATTCGAGAAAGCCCGGCACCTATGCCGCAAATTGCCTGCTGGCGCGCCGTCTCGCCGAGCGGGGTGTGCGGTTCATCCAGCTCTATCACCGCGCCTGGGACCACCACACGGGACTGCCGAAGGCCATCAGGACGGCGTGCGCGCAGGCGGATCAGCCAAGCGCGGCGCTGGTGCAGGACCTGAAGGAACGCGGTCTGCTCGACGAAACGCTGGTCATCTGGGCCGGCGAATTCGGCCGGACCGTGTACTCGCAGGGCAAACTGACGGCTGACGATTACGGACGCGACCATCACCCGCGGGCGTTCACGATCTGGATGGCGGGCGGCGGCGTCAAGCCGGGGTTCACGCTCGGCGAAACCGACGACTACGGCTACAACATCACCGAGGACCCGGTGCACATTCACGACTTGAATGCGACGATCCTGCGATGCCTCGGGATCGATCACCGGCGGTTGACCTACAAGAATCAGGGACGGCAGTTCCGCCTGACCGACACCGCCGGACGCGTCGTCCAGAAGGCGCTCACGTTCGACGCCAGTCTGGGCGCCTAGCGAGACGTTGACTTCCCGAGAGAGATTCTTTGGGCTCTTCGTGTTTTCGTGTTTTCGTGGTTGCATTTGGAGTTCAAGCGCCTGCCGGAACAGGCAGTAGGCGATATGAGTTGCCGGAGGAGTTTCATGACACGACGAGTGATTGCCGCCGCGTTTGTAATCTGGGCGCTGACATCCATCGCGTGGGCGCAGACCGGTGCACCCGCCGGTGGCGGCCGGGGGCCCCGCGAAGCGCCGACCCGCCCGCCGCTGTTTTTCAGCGAGTCGTGGAAAGCGCTGCCGACGCCAACCGACGATCACGGCGAATGGCCGGCGAGCCAGGCCGGTGTCGCGAGCCCGAATCTGCAACTCTCGCTCTACGGACCATCGGGCAAGGAGATCACGCTGGTCGCCGTGCGCGGCAGTGCCGATGTCTATCCACTCAACCTGTGGACCGGCGTGACGACGTCGCCAATCGGCGCGACGTTGAAGGACAGGAGCAGCTACGTCGACCTCGCCGGCCCGATGGCCAAGATCCGCTGGGTGGTGCGCACCTCCGGCTTCCACCAGATCCGTCCGCTGGTCAAGCTGGCCGACGGGACCTGGCTGATCGGCGACCACACGTCAGGTCCGTTCGCCGACTTCAACCAGACCGACGTGTCGATTGCCGACGTCCGGTGGATGAAGATCGACCCCGCGCGGATGGTCACGGTCGGCCTCTGGGTCGAGCATCCCGATTTGAGCCGGGTCGACGAGGTGGGCTTTGCGGATCTGATGCCCGGCAGCGGTCACGGCAACGGCGGCTACGTGAACGTCGCCAAGATCGAAGTCTACGGGAAGCCGGTGAAACGGTAAGGGACCACGAACGGCGCAGGCTCACAGAGCTTCAATATTGTTGGGTCGTGCGCAGTTCAGACAGATGTGTCGTTCGAGCTCCTTGAAGTCACGGCCCGTCGCCGGCACCGCGCCTTGCGACTCGGCACCGTCGGCTACACAAAGGTAGCAGTCGAGGCTCGCCACTGACATAAATGTTGTTTGCGCGCGCGATTGCGCGAGCCGCTACCCGAAAACCGGCCTGATTTCCCTCCCTGCCGATCTTCGAGACGCGGGTTGATTGGCCCCCGTCTTGCTTTTTCAAGACGTCATCGATGCTTGGGAGATTGTGTGCCGCCTGGCTGGTGGCGTTGATCCTGCTGCCATTTTCTGCGCCATTCTCGACGTGCGATGTGCAGACGTTCTTTACCGACGCGGATAGCGACACCACTGCGTCGGCCCGCCGCTCGTCGTTGCCTGTCGTCTCGCTCAACGACGTCGCCACCACTCACGCTTTGTTACTCCCCCGGACGACGGGCCGCGTCAGGCTGGCCGCCTCAGCATTTCTTCGTCTGCAGGTCAGCCCGGCCGTCTCGCCAGGGCGCCGCGCCGGACGCGACCTGCTCTCGCTGAGCTTCGGCAGGTCATCGTTCGCCTCTCCCCTTCGAATCTGATCACACCGCAGGGTCGTTGGACACGGCTGCTCACACGGTGCGCCGGCACCTGGTGATCGGTCGCGGTCATCCGCGCGAGAGGCAAGAAGCGAGGCACGATCCCGGTCGACGCCTCTGATTCTCCGCTCCCTATCCGACAACAAACAGCCGATCTGCGCCCGGCAAGGCCGGGCCGGCAGATCTTCGATTCCCGAGGTGTGCGATGAATCAAGCAGATACCGCCTGGATGTTGGTTTCGACCGCGCTCGTGTTGCTGATGACGCCGGCGCTGGCGTTCTTCTACGGCGGCCTGGTCCGATCGAAGAACGTACTCAACACGATGATGATGAGTTTCATCTCGTTGGGATTCCTGGGCGTAGTGTGGGTGCTCGTCGGCTATTCGCTGTCGTTTGCGCCCGGCAACGACCTCATCGGTGACCTGTCGCGCCTGTTTCTGAACGGCGTCGGGCTCGAGCCGAACGGGACGATTCCTCATCTTCTCTACATGTGCTACCAGGGCACCTTCTTCATCATCACCGCGGCGCTCATCTCGGGTGCCATTGTGGAGAGGATGCGGTTCTCCGCCTACATCGTCTTCATCATTCTCTGGGGGCTCGTGGTGTATTGTCCGGTGGCGCACTGGGTGTGGGGCGGTGGGTGGCTGTCCAAGATGGGCGCCCTCGATTTCGCCGGGGGAACGGTCGTGCACGTGAATGCGGGCGTCGCGGCGTTCGTGGCCGCCGTGGTGATCGGCCAGCGCCGCGACTACAAATCCTCCTCCCTCCTGCCGCACAACGTTCCATTCACGCTGCTCGGTGCGGGACTGCTGTGGTTCGGCTGGTTTGGATTCAACGCCGGCAGCGCGCTTGCGGCGAACGGCATCGCCGCGCTGGCGTTCACGTCGACCATGCTCGCGCCGGCCGGGACGTTGGTCGTGTGGACCCTGCTCGACGTCGTGCGCACGGGCAAGCCGACGGCGGTGGGTTGTGCGACCGCGATTGTCGTCGGCCTCGTGGCGATTACGCCGGCCGCCGGGTTTGTCGGCCCGATGAGTGCGCTCGCGCTTGGCGCGCTGGCGGCGTTTCCCAGCTATTTCGGATTGCAGTTCCGGGCCCGGACGTCGCTCGACGATTCCCTTGATGTGGTGGCCGCTCATGGCCTCGGCGGGATCGTCGGCGCATTGCTGACCGGGGTATTCGCGCAGAAGGCGCTCAACGGCGTGGCCGACGGCGTGCTCTTCGGCAACCCGGCGCAGTTCGGCATCCAGGCCCTGGCGGTGCTGGCGTCGGTCGTCTACAGCGGCGCGCTGACGTTCGTGCTGCTGAAGCTGATTGGCGCGGTCATCCCGTTGCGTGCCGACGCGGTCGACGAAGCTTCGGGCCTGGACATCACGCAACACGGCGAGGAAGCGTACGTCCACGCCGAAGGATCGACGGTCATGTAGCCGGCGGCTGAACCGCGCAGCCGATCCTGAACCTCAGAAGCCAGAACGTGAAAGGACTGCGAGATTCCCAGGGAATCCGCAGTCCCATGTTCTGATTTCGGAAATCTCTCTGCCTTCTTCGCGACCGCTCATCCGCCGCCTCGGATGAGTGACGCCGCCTGACCCGCGCCACTCGCGGCGGTCTCCCCAATATCGGTAGTTGACTCCCTGGCCGATCCGCGGTGAAGATCTTGGACTCATCTCCGCGCTCAGGTGCTCTTCCCAGGCAGACGCGCGTGGCATCTTTGGAGTCTTTTTGGAGATTTTGCGTATGAATACCCGTGTGTTGTTTCTCGTCGCGGTGCTGGCCGCAGTGGCGGCTTTCCCGCGCGACGTCCGCGGCCAGGGGGCGATACAGGCCTCGATTGCCGGCATTGTCAAGGATTCGTCCGGCGCCGTGCTGCCTGGCGTCACCGTCGAGGCCTCCAGCCCGGTCCTGATCGAAAAGAGCCGCTCCGCGGTCAGCGATGACACCGGACGATACCGCATCGTCGGCCTGACGCCGGGCACCTATACCCTCAGTTTCTCGCTGCAGGGATTCAACACCGTCAAGCGCGAGGACATCGAGCTCACCGGGTCGTTGACCGCCACGATCAACGTCGACATGCGTATCGGCTCGCTCGAAGAGACCGTCACGGTCAAGGGCGAGAGCCCGATCGTCGACGTCCAGAGCGCCAAGCAGCAGCGCGTGATCGGCAGCGAGATCGCCAGCGCCATTCCGGGCTCGCGCAACTATCACAACCTGGTCGTGCTGGTGCCGGGGTTGAACGCGGGCAGCGGTCAGAACGTCGGCGGGATCAACGGCCCCGCTCCGCTGAACGTCGGCGGCCACGGCGGCGGGACCGCGGAGGGCCGCTTCAACGTCGACGGCCTTGGCGTGAACGGCTCGAGCGGTGGCGGAACGTTGTACGTGACCGACACGGCGAATGCGTCGGAAGTGACCATCGACGTCACCGGCGGCCTGGGCGAGGCGGAGGCCGGCGGGCCGGTGATCAACGTGGTCCCGAAGACCGGCGGCAACTCGTTCAGCGGCTCAGGCTTCGCCGCTGGCGCCAACGGCTCGCTGCAGGGCAGTAACTTCGACGATGGGCTGGTGGCGGCAGGATTGCGGGAACCGGGCAAGCTGAAGAAGCTGTGGGAGACCAACGGCGCCATCGGCGGACCGATCAAGAAGGACAAGTTCTGGTTCTTCCTGACCGGGCGCTATCAAGGGACCGAGCGGTACATCGCGGGCATGTACGCCAACAAGAACGCCGGCAACCCGAATTCCTTCACCTACGACCCGGATTTCAGCCGGCAGGCGATCAGCGACGGCGTCTGGACCGGGACGACGTTGCGAACCACGTGGCAGTTGTCCTCGCGTCAGAAGATCAATCTCTTCTGGGACGAACAGGACATGTGCCGCAACTGCTGGGGAGGCGGTAGCGCGACCACTTCACCCGAGGCGCAGGACGGTTCGCAGAACATCAATTGGATCCACGCCTATCAGGCGTCGTATACCGCGCCCTTGACCAGCAAGATCCTCGTTGAAGCCGGCTTTGGCGCCGTCAACCCCAGCTACGGCAACCCGCGCGACGGGTTCGATCGCTCGATCGTCCGCACGGTCGAACAGGCGGGTCCGATCCCGAACCTGGCGTTTCGATCGATGTTCTGGGACCAGGTGCGTTCGTTCACGCCGAGGTACCGCGCGTCGCTCTCCTACGTCACCGGCCCGCAGAACCTGAAGGTCGGCTTCGAGACGTACAACAACATCTCGACGCGCAACTACCAGCGCGGCGACGGCCTGCAGTACCGGCTCAGCAACGGCGTGCCGAATCAGATCACGATGCTGTTGAACGATTTCACCGAGAATGCGCGCGTGGTCAACACCGGGATCTTCGCGCAGGATCGATGGACGATTCGTCGAGTCACTCTCGAGGGCGGCGTACGTTACGAGAATGCGAAGAGCAGCTCACCTGAGCAGGTGATCGGGCCGTCCCGTCTGGTGCCAACGGTGATCGTGTTCCCGGCGCAGGACATCGTGAAGGGCTACAACGACATCACATTCCGTGGCGGTGCCGCGATCGACCTGACCGGCGACGGCAAGACGTCGTTGAAGATCAACGCCGGCCAGTACACCGACCCGGCACAGTGGGCCGGCGTCTTCATCGAGCCCAACCCCGCGCGGACGAGATTCGGCGGTGGCGTACCGCCGCAGACGACCCGCTCGTGGTCGGACGCCAATCGCAACTTCGTTCCGGATTGCGATCTCCTCAATCCCCTGCTCAACGGGGAGTGCGGTCCCTCGGCCAACCAGAACTTCGGACGCCTGTCCACGCCGTCCGTCACCTACGATCCGGCGGTGCTGGAAGGGTGGGGCGTGCGGCCGGCGAACTGGCAGATCGGCGTGTCGGTCCAGCGCCAGATCATTTCCCGCTTGTCGGTTGAAGCCGGGTATCACCGGCGGAATTTCGATTCGTTCCTGAACACCGATCCGATCACCTCGACCTCTACGCTGACCACCACGTTTACGGCGACCGACAACCGCGCCGTGACGCCGGCCGACTACAACCGCTATAGCATCCCGGTGCCGGTCGATCCGCGCCTGCCGCGCTCGGGGGGCTACGTGATCGACGGCCTGTACGACATCTCGCCGGTCGCGTTCGGCAAGACCGACAATTTCATCTCGAGAGCCACCAACTACGGGTCGCCAAAGAACTACTGGCACGGTGTCGACATGCAGGTCAACGCGCGGCTGACCGGCGGCCTCACCCTCCAGGGCGGTACCAGCACCGGCCGGGTCGTGAACGACACTTGCGATCTCGTTATCGACAACCCGAGCCAGTACAACTGTCACAAGGCGTTTCCGTTCCAGACCGAGGTTCGCGGTCTGGCAATCTACACCGTGCCCAAGATCGACGTGCAGGTCAGCGGCACGCTGCAGAGCCATCCGGGCGTCGAGATTACGGCGCTCTGGAACGTGCCGGCCGCCACCATCGCCCAGTCGCTCGGGCGGGCGCCTGCGGGAAACGTCGCCAACGTGCAAACCAACATCCTCAATGCGGGCGAGCTCTACGGCGCCCGCGTAACCCAGGTCGACATGCGCGTCGCCAAGCTGCTGAAGTTCGGGCGCTTGCGGACCAACATCGGAGTCGACGTCTACAACCTGCTGAACTCGAACGTGCCGCTGACCTTCGTCACCACCTATGGGTCGACCTGGGGCAACCCGAACTCGGTGCTCGACGCGCGCTTTGCAAAGATCAGCGCGCAGTTCGATTTCTGAACCTGCAGAAGTAAATGGCCGTCGGCCGACAGAGCCGTTTGCTCTGCTGACCGACGGTCGAGGCTCGAACCACAAAGAGCACCAAGCACACAAAGAAATGCGCCGGCCTTCTTCGTGAGTTTGGTGACCGTTGTGGTTCAGGATGCATGACGCTGCGCCGGCCGGAGGTGGTGATGCGATACACCGTGGTTCGTGGTCTCGTGCTGGCGTTGTTGTTCGGTGTCTGCGGTCGTGCCGTCGCGCAGGACGGCGCGGAGACGTTCCGTGCGAACTGCGCGTCGTGCCACGGCACGGCCGACGGTCCACAGCCCGCCAACGCCCCCAGCCTCGCGGCGCTGCGCCAGTTCAGCCCGGAGGCGATTCTCAACGCCATGCTGAACGGCAAGATGCGGATCCAGGCGACGCCGCTGTCCGATGCCGAGCGGCGCGCCGTCGCGGAGTTTCTGGGCGGTCGCGCGCTGCGCATCGTGCCGGCGGGATCCTCGGTCGTGGCGTGCACGTCGACGCCGCCGTTTCGCGGATCGGTCGCGGCCAGTGATTGGAACGGCTGGGGCAACGGTATCGAGAACACACGATTCTCAAGAAACGGCGGACTGACCGCCGGCGACCTGCCGAAGCTGACCCTGAAGTGGGCGTTCGGCTACGCCGACGTGACGTCCGCGCGCGCGCAGCCGTCGCTCGTCGGCAACCGTCTGTTCGTCGCCAGCGACAGCGGCGAAGTCGATGCGCTCGACCCGAAGACCGGGTGCGCCTACTGGTCATTCCGCGCTGAGGCCACCGTGCGTACGGGGCTGCTCGTGGCGCCGTACCGATCGCCCACCGCGACTGGCTGGGCGGTGTTCTTCGGCGATCTGAAGGCCAACGCCTACGCGCTCGATGCGACGAGCGGACGTCCGGTCTGGGTCCGCAAGCTCGACGACCACCCCTATGCCGCCATCACCGGGACGCCGACCTACCACGACGGCCGGGTGTTTGTGCCGGTGCAAGGCCTCAACGAGGAAGTGCAAGGGGGACGGCCGCAGTACGAATGTTGCACGTTCCGCGGCAGCCTCAGTGTGCTCGACGCCGGGACCGGCAAGGTGATCTGGAAGACGTACACGGTCGGCGAGCGGCAATTGCGCGGTACCAATGCCGCGGGCAAGCCGCAGTGGGGCCCGGCTGGCGGCGGCATCTGGTCGGCGCCCACCATCGACGTGCGTCGCGGCGCCGTTTACGTCGGCACCGGCAATGGGTACGCCGACCCGGCGCAGCCGATGACCGATGCGATCGTCGCGCTCGACATCAAGACCGGAAAGGTGCGGTGGTTCCAGCAGCTCATCCCGAACGACACCTGGACGCTCGGCTGCCGCGCCAGGAATCCGGATAACCCGAATTGCCCGGAGACGCTCGGTCCCGATTTCGACTTCTCGGCGTCGCCCGCGCTGGTGAAGACCGGCGGACGCGATGTGCTGGTGGTGCCGCAGAAATCGGGGATGGCCTACGCGCTCGATCCCGACAAGCAGGGCGCGGCGGTGTGGCAGTTCCGATTCGGCCAGGGCAGCGGCCGCGGCGGCCAATGGGGTAGTGCGACCGACGGGCGTCAGGCGTATTTCGGTGCCAACGGCAACGGCCCGGCGGCGGGGGGAATTGTCGCCGTCGACCTCGCGACCGGCGAACGCGTCTGGCAGCGTCCGGCGGAGGCGCCGCTGTGCGGCGCACCCGGCCGCGACTGCGGCGCGGCGCAAGGCGCGGCCGTGACGGCCATTCCCGGCGCGGTGCTGTCCGGGTCGCAGGACGGCGGCTTGCGCGCGTACGCGGCTGAAGACGGCAAGCTGCTGTGGCAGTTCGATACGAACCGTGAATTCGCCACCGTGAACGGGGTCAAGGCCAGAGGCGGCAGCATGGACGGCCCAGGCGCCATTGTTGCCGGCGGACTGCTGTTCGTGAACTCGGGTTACGGCGGCATCGCCGGCCGGCCGGGCAATGTACTTCTTGTGTTCGGCGTGGACTGAGGGAGCATTTGAAGCAACCGCGTGGTCGTGTGCGACCGGCGATGACGACAGGAGAAGGATGATGAGAGATGCACGCAAGAACGACCTGGACGCGTCATTCGTCACGACTCCGATCGGTCGCCGCCGGGTGTTGCAGGGAGCGCTGTCGGCCGCGGGTGTTCTGGGAATGGGAGCCGGACTGGGAACGATAGCGCCGCAACAGCTGTCGGCACAGCGCGGCGCCGGCGGCTCGAACGCCGCTCAAGGCGACAGCACGCTTACCCTCGCGCGATTTCTCAACAACGTCGCCTACAAGGACCTGCCGCCGAAGGCGATCGAGCACGCGAAGATGATCCTCGCCAGCACCTTCGCGAGCGCGGCGATGGGATCGGCGATCGAGTCGGCCCGGATTCTGCGACAACTGGCAAAGGAGCAGGGCGGCAAGCCGGAAGCGACGATCTGGTTCGACGGCACGAAGCTGCCGGCGGTCGAGGCCGCGAGGGTCAATGCCGTGCTCAGCGATGCGGCCGCGTCGGACGACAGCGACATCCGCAACACTGCCCATGAAGGCACGACCCTCGCCTCGGCCGGGCTCGCGATCGGCGAGCGCACCGGCGCCACGGGGCCGGATCTCATCGGCGCGATGATCCTGGGATACGAGGCGGCGGGCCGGATCGGCGAGGCTCGCAACGGCGGCCGCGGCGGCGTCCACGCCTCGCAGATCGTCGCGTTCGCCGGCGCCGCGGCGGCGGCGAAGCTGCTGAAGCTGTCGGACGACCAGATGGCCCAGGCCCTCGGGATCGTCGCGATCACCATGGGCGGACTGGCGACGGGGACCAACAGCTGGGCGCGGGAGTACATGGGCGCCAACGCGGCGGCCTGCGGTGTCAATGCGGCGCTGGCGGCCGGGCGCGGTTACACCGTGAACGAGGACATGCTCGGAAGCCGCGGCGGATTCGTCGATGTTTTCGGCGGCGGCGCCAAGGCAGTCGAGCGGCTTACCGCCGATCTCGGCAAGCAATGGGACATCGTCGATTTTCTGTCGATCAAGCTGTGGCCGGGCGCGCATCCGTTCTCGGGCACGGTAGAAGCCGCGATGAACGCCGCCCGTCAGGCCAATCTTGCTCCCGAGAACGTGGCGAAGATTCTGGTGGCCGGCCAGAACCGGACGAGCATTCAAGGGACCAGGCGCCCGACCAATCTGGCCGACGCGATTCACAGTCTCTCGTACTACGTCGCGGCGGCGGTCGCGGACAAAGACTTCACGTGGGCCCATGCCAACGAGGCGAAGTTCCGCGATCCGAGAATCACCAGACTGATGGATCTGGTCGACGTCGATCCGGCGCCGCCCGCGGTGAAGTACGCGTGGAGCTGGGGAGGCACCGTCACCATCGTCGCGGCGTCGGGTGCGCGGTTCACGAGCACGGTGGACGCGCCGCGGGGGTCGGGCCCGCGCGGCATCGAGTGGAGCGATGTCGAAGCCAAGTACCGTGCGTTGATGCCCGAGTCGAAGCTGGCTGGGCGCCGTATCGACGACATCCTCGCCCTGATCCACGGTTTCGAGCGCGTGAAGAACGTGACGGAATTGACGCGTCTGCTCGCGCCAGGACGCTGACCCCCACCGTTTCCCCATCGCGGCAAGCAGGTCGGGTTCGAACTCGCTGACGCGAGGCCACCGCGCCGTTCTTCGAACGGAAAGTAACCGCCTTTGTGTGCCTTGTGCGCGACAACGCTGCGGCTATCTCGCCGGTTCGTTCGACGATCGACGCGATTAGACCTCATTTGCACGTTGCGTTTGCGGGCGAGATCGTCTACACCTACACGTTCAAATATGTCTGAGAGATCGATCGGCGTGTCGGATCGGTGCGTAGTCCCGAGGACGAAGTACGACGGTGGACTGCGGTCTGCGAACAACGCATTAGGAGGCCGGATCATGAGAGGTTTACGGCATCTGGGCTGGGTTGTGATCTGCATGCTGGCGATCCCCTCGACGGGCAGGGCGCAGCAGAGCGCCAGTATCAACGGGATCGTCACCGATGCGACCGGCGGCGTGCTGCCCGGGGTCACCGTCGAAGCCACCAGTCCGGTGTTGATCGAGAAGGTCCGCACCACGATAACCGAGGGGAATGGACGCTATCAGTTCGTCGACCTGCAGCCCGGAACCTATGTCGTCACCTTTGCCTTGCAGGGTTTTTCGACTTCGCGTCGGGAAGGCATCACGCTGACCGCCGGGTTTGCCGCGTCGGTGAACGTCGAATTGAAGCCCGGCGCGATCTCCGAAACGATCACCGTGTCGGGATCGAGCCCGACGGTCGACGTCCGCAACGTCGCGCAGACCCAGGTCCTGACGCGCGACGTGCTCGACAACACGCCCACCGCGCGGGTGATCGGAAGCCTGATGACGCTGGTACCGGGCGTGTCGATCACCACCGCGGGTGGGCCGAACGTGGACGCCGGCGGCACCGCCGGCTATACCTACGCGGCGGCGCAAATCCACGGCAGCAGCCAGTACGACCAGACGATCGGGACCTACGGCATCCCGATGGTCCTCATCGACAACATCGGCAAGTCGCGCATCAACCTTCCCGACGGCACGGTCCAGGAATACGACATGCGCTACTCGTCGCTGCCGGCGGAGCTCGCATACGGCGGTTTCACCGTCAACGCCATTCCGAAAGTCGGAGGCAATCTGTTCAGCGGCTCGGTCTTCCTTACCGGCACCGGCAGCGCCCTTCACGGCAGTAGCCTCGACGACGACCTGCGTTCGCAGGGACTGACGGCTGAAGCCAAGGTCAAGAAGATGGTCGATTTCAACCCGGTGATCGGCGGGCCGATCGTGAAGGACAAGATCTGGTTCTTTGGCGGGCTGCGCTATCAGTACACCGACAGCTACATCGGCGGGATGTGGTACGACAAGAACCCGTCGGACTGGATTTTCGAGCCGGATCTCAGCCGGCCGGCCAACGCGGATCAACTGAGCTACGACTACAACGTCAACACCACCTGGCAGGCGTCGCCGAAGGATCGCATCAACGTGCTGGCGATGCGCAACGTGACGCACTGGTATCACTCGTCGGTCACCGGCACCGTGGCACCCGAAGCGGGGCAGCAGTGGTATGCGCCAGGACACGTCGAGCTCGTGAAGTGGAGCTCCACACGATCCAACCGCCTGCTGCTCGACGTGACCGCGTCACGCTACTTCCACGATTTCGTTCGCGATCCGACCGACACGTCGACCCGCTCCCAGGTGGTGGATCAGAGTTCCGGCATCACCTTCGGCGGCCTGGCGACTTCCTCCTATACCGGCCAGCTCATTTACACCACGCGGGCGTCGGTCACCTATACGAACGGCCAGCACATTCTGAAGGCGGGATGGGACTGGGCGGCGCAGATCAAACCGGGCGACTACATGACCTTTGGCTTGCCGGGCACCCGCGAGCAGTGCGGCGTGAGCGGCGGGTCGCGCGCCAACTGCCGTTCGGAGGACGCCAGCTATCGCACGCTCAACGGCGTGCCGAACCAGGTCACCTTCTACACCACGCCCTGGCCCGATCCGCAGACCATGAACCCGGCCGGCCTCTACGTGCAGGACCAGATGTCGTTGAACAAGTGGACCATCAATGCCGGTCTGCGATTCGACTACCTCCACTCGAGCTACCCGGCCTTCGACGTCGCGCCGAGGCGCTACGTGCCGGTGGCGCAGCACTTCGAAGGGGCCGACGTCCTGAGCTGGAGGGACTTGAGCCCGCGTATCGCGATCTCCTACGACCCGTTCGGCACCGGAAAGACCGCGTTGAAGGTGGCCGCCAGCCGCTACGTGATGCAGGAGCGTCTGACTCAGTCGACCGCGCTGGTGGTGCCGACCCGCGCGTCGGTCAGCCAGATCAGCCGCACCTGGACCGACAGAAATTTCGACTACGTCGTGGACGGCGATCCGCTGAACCCCGCCGCGAACGGCGAGCTGGGGCCGTCGCCCAACGCGAACTTCGGCAAGCAGGTGACCAACTTCCGCCTCGACCCCAGCTGGGCGAACGGCTTCGGGACGCGTCCCTACAACTGGGAGTTCATGGGAGCGCTGCAGACCGAGCTCGCGGCCAACATCTCGCTGCAGGCCGGCTACTATCGCAGAATCTTCGGGAACTTCATCGTGACCGACAATCTGCTGACCTCTCCTGCGGATTACGATCCGTTCTGCATCACGGTGCCGACGGATGCGCGCCTTCCGGGCGGCGGCGGCAACAGCCTGTGCGGCCTCTACGATCTGAACCCGAGCAAGGTTGGACTCGTGGATACGATTCAGACCAGCTCGTCGAACTACGGCAAGCAGATGGAACACTACAATGGCGCCGACGTGACGCTCAGCGGCCGGACGCCGACCGGCGGCACGATCCAGGGGGGCTTCAGCATGGGCCGCACCATGACCGACACCTGCGATGTGATCGGCAAGCTGGATAATCCGAGCCTGATGTCGCAGCCCACCAATGCGGCCGGTGGTCCCGCACCGTTGATCCTGGATCCGGAGTGCCACAAGCAAGGCGACTGGCTGCCGCAGGTGAAGTTGATTGGTTCGCACCCGCTGCCGATGGGGTTCCGGATCAGCGGCACCTACCAGACCCAGGTGCTCGATCCGATCAGCAACGGCACGAGCAACCTGGGCTTCGTCGCCAACTACGTCGCCTCGAGCGCGGTGGTGGCGCCGTCGCTGGGCCGTCCGCTGTCTGCCGGCGCGGCCAACGTGACGCTGAACCTGCTCGGCGCCGGCCAGCAGTACGACAAGCGGACCCACCAGCTGGATCTGCGGTTCACGCGGACGTTCCAGATCGGACGAAGCCACCTGCAGGCGAACATCGACCTCTATAACGTGTTCAATGCCAACTTCGTGGCGACCCGCAACGGCAACTACGGCACCAACGGCGCCACCTGGCTCCGGCCCGGCGCAATCCTTCCGGCGCGCCTGCTGAAGTTCGGAGGTCAGTTCAACTTCTGAAAATTGTGTGAAAGAGGCCCCGCGAGCCGGCCTCGCGGGGCCTCGGGAAGCTTCGACGTGGGGTGCCTGAGCGGCCACGGGCGTGTTCCAATGGAAGGACCGTGCTGGACCCGGTGTCGGTGGGCGATGACGCGATGACGTACTTCGCGCGGATCGGCGAATGGGTGCGCAATCTGTCGCTCACTCGCAAGGTCATCGCGGTGATCATGGGCGTCACCTGCGCAGCCCTCCTCATCGCGTGCCTGGCGCTGGTGGGCTACGACCGCAGCACCGCCCGCACGACGCTGATTCGCGACATCGGCATGCTCGCCGATGTCGTCGGCGTGACCAGCACCGCCGCGGTGTCGTTCGGCGACGCGAACGGCGCGAAGGAAACCCTCTACGCGGTCTCGGTCAACAAGAACGTGCGGATGGCCGCGATCATCCGCCGCGGCGTCGTCTTCGCGCGATTCGATCGGCAGCCGGATACCGCAAGTACGCCGATCCCGACCCGGGTCAGTCCCGAGCTGCTGCGCACGCCCCGCGCCGCCTACACCTTCGAGAGCGATTCGCTGCGGCTGGTGCGTCCGATCCTGCTCGAAGGGGAGCTGATCGGAGGCGTGTATCTCGAGTCGGATCTCGACGGCCTCCACGATCGGCTGCAGCGCCTCTACGACACGATTGCGCTGGTCCTGTCCGGCGCGCTGGCGGTGGCGTTCTTCCTGTCGTGGCGATTGCAGCGGCTGATTTTGCGGCCGGTCATCGGCCTGACCGAAATCACCCGGATCGTCTCGCGCGACAAGAACTACGCCGTCCGCGCCGAGAAGACCGGCAACGATGAGGTCGGCGTGCTGATCGACGGCTTCAATCAGATGCTCTCGGAGATTCAGCGCCGGGACCTGCGACTGCTCGAAGAGGAACGCGCCCGAGCCGAGGAGATGGAACTGCGCGGCCGCCGCGCCCACGAGGCGAGCCGGCTCAAGAGCGAGTTCGTCGCCAACATGTCGCACGAGCTGCGCACGCCGCTCAACGCGATCATCGGCTTCACCCAGCTGATGTACAAAGGCAAGGTCGGACCGGTATCGGCCGAACACGCGGAGTATCTCGGCGACATCCTCACCAGCTCGAAGCATCTCCTGCAGCTGATCAACGACGTCCTGGATCTCGCGAAGGTGGAGTCGGGCAAGATGGAGATCCGGCCGGAGTGCGTCGATCTCAAGAAGCTGGTCGGCGAAGTCCGGGACATCCTGCGCGGGCTGGCGTCGAGCAAGCGTCTGCGCGTCGACAGCCGGGTCGATCCCGACGTGCTCACGGTCACCGTCGACCCCGCTCGTCTGAAACAGATTCTGTACAACTACCTGTCCAACGCGATCAAGTTCACCCCGGAAGGCGGCGAAGTGTCCGTTCATGTCACGGGCGAAGGACCAGACTTCTTCCGGCTCGATGTGCGGGACACGGGCCCCGGCATTCAGCCGGAGGATCTGGCGAGGCTGTTCGTCGAATTCGAACAGCTCGACGCGGGCGCGGCAAAGCAGCACCAGGGAACCGGCCTGGGACTGGCGCTGGCCAAGCGCCTCGCCGAAGCGCAGGGCGGGCGGGTCGCCGTGCGCAGTACGCCCGGTGAGGGCAGCACGTTCTCCGCGATTCTGCCGCGCGTCGCGAAGATCGCCGCCGCTCGCTAGAACATTTTTCAAGAATCCTGCGGCGGGAATTTCGAACCACGAGGAGCACGAAGGCCACAGCGGGTTTTTCAATCGCGGCGAAATATCAGCCTTTGCGTCCTCTGCGTTCGTGGTCGTTCGCGAGAGTCGCGACCTATCGAGAGAAACAGCGTGACACGCTTCTGAACATCGTTACTGGAGCTCAGTGTTTCGTGTGTTCGCAGTTGCCGGTGATCGCATCACCGTATCTGAGAGGCTACCGGAATGAGTTGGCTGTTTTATGCGTTGGTATCGGCCGGAGCGGCGGCGCTGACCGCGGTGCTGGCCAAAGTCGGCGTCGAAGGCGTGCCGTCCACGCTGGCCACCGCGGTGCGCACGGTGATCGTCACGCTGTTCGCCTGGGCGATGACCGTCGGCCTCAAGGAGCACCACGCGCTGGGCGGCGTGTCGCGGCGCTCTCTGGTATTCCTCACTCTCTCCGGCCTGGCGACGGGGGCATCGTGGCTGGCGTATTTTCGCGCGCTGCAGCTCGCCCCGGCGTCCCGTGTCGCGCCGGTCGACAAGCTCAGTCTCCCGCTCACGCTGGTCCTGGCGGCGCTTTTCCTGGGCGAGCCACTGAGCTGGCGGCTCGGGCTTGGCGTCGCCTTGATGACCGCCGGCGCGATTCTCACCATCGGGTAGAGGGTGTATCAATGTCAGCCTTGGTGTGCCGTGTGATCGTGGTGGCTCAAGAAAGCTCGCGAACCGCTGAGGAATACGGTACACACGTCTGGGAAACGCGGTAGGCATTCTCTCGGTGATCTCGGTGACCTCGGTGGTTGACGTTAAACCGTCGTTCAGACCCCGCCCGGTTCGAACCGATACCCGATGTCCCTGATCGTCTGAATGTAGGTCGGCCGATGCGGGTCCGGCTCGACCTTGGCGCGCAGCGTCGTGACGCATCGATCGATGCTGCGCGGTGTGACGAAGACGGCATGGCCCCAGACGGCGTTCAGGATCACCTCGCGCGACAGCGCGGCTCCCGGGCGCCCCGCAAAATACATCAGCAACGCGCATTCCCTGGCCGTCAAATCCACCGGCCTGCCGCCACGCAGGACGCGCCGCGCCGGCACGTCCACTTCGCAGTCGCCGAACCGGATCACCGGCGCTGCCTGGCGGCGTCTGAGGAAGGCGCGGACGCGGGCGACGAGTTCGCCGACGCGAAACGGCTTGGTGATGTAGTCGTCGGCGCCGAGGTTCAGCCCCAGGATGACGTCCTGCTCCTGACTCTTCGCGGTGAGCATCAGAATCGGCAGGTCGAGTCCCTGCGCGCGCACCGCGCGGCAAATCTCGTATCCGTTCACCTTCGGCAGCATCACGTCGAGCAGGATCAGATCGCTGCCGCCGCGCACCGCGGCGTCCAGACCGCGCTCACCGTCGGCAACGACAGTCACCTGGAAGCCATTGCTGCGCAGGGTGTCCGACAAGCCCCTGGCCAGCGACGGCTCATCTTCGATCAGCAGGATGCGCGCGCCGATCATGTCGCGGGCTTCTCCAGTGTCTGCGGCATCCGCAGCGTGAACGTGCTCCCCTCGCCGGGCTCACTCCTCACGGTAACGGATCCGCCATGTTCCTTCGCGATCAGTTCGACGATGCTGAGGCCAAGACCGACGCCGCCGGTCTCCCGGGCCAGCCGGCGATCCACGCGGTGAAAGCGTTTGAAGATCCGCCGGTGCTCGCGGACCGGAATGCCGATCCCGTTGTCCGACACCGTGAACTGCACGAAGCCGTCGCCCGCGCCAGAGCCGCGCACGACGATGCGCTTGTCGGCAGGCGTGTACTTCAGCGCGTTGTCGAGCAGGTTGACGAGCGCGGTGCTGACCGCTTCGCGATCGACCATCACCGCCGGCAGCGACAAAGGGACATCGATTTCGAGTGAGGCAGTCTCCGGCAGACGTTCCCGAACCGCGTCGACCGCCGCGCCGACGATGACCGACGGATGGACCGGCGAGAACGACAACGGATAGCGGCGGCGTTCGAGACGAGAGAAGGTGAGGAAATTGTCGATGAGACGGCTCAGCCGTGCATTTTCCGCGGCCATCAGTTCCAGATACTCGCGCGTCTTCGACGGGTCGAGCTCCGCTTCGGCCAGCAGTCCGTCCACCAGGACCCGCATCGAGGCGAGCGGCGTCCGCAATTCGTGGGATGCCGCCGCGACAAGATCCGTTTTCATCCGGGCGACGTGAAGGTGGCGGCGCAGCGTCTGGCCAGCCGCCACCCCGGTGAGCATCACGACGACGACGCCCGCGAGTCCGACCGCCAGGTACAGAGTGCCTCTGTGGTCGACAGGGGGAGCGCCCGGGCTGTCCAGAACGGCAAACGAGAGCTGCCAGCCTGGCAGCCACGGCCCGGCCGCGATCGCTTCGCGATCGGCCGGCTCTTCGGGCGGATACGCGACGAAGAGAATGCCCGGCGAGACGATTTGATGCAGGAAGTCGTGCATCATGGCCTCGAGACGGCCGGTTCGGTACAGCGCGATGACCCGGGTGTCCTGCGAGGTCAGCGCCCACACATCTGGAACTGTCGTCTGCCGAATCACGTTGGGGACCGCCGAAAGGCGTTCCGCGGCGATCGTGTCGAGCGAGAGATGCAGGGCGTCCTGAGTCGGGAGGAGCACGTTCCGGTCGAGCTCCCGCAGCCGATCCATCCAGGCCAGCCGCGCCGGCGCCGGAATGTGGGTCGTGTAGTCGTTCAGTCGCGCGGCGAGCGCCGCGACACCGGCCGCCCGTGTTTCCGGCGGGAGCCTGGCGAGCTCGTTCAGTTCGTGCTCGATGCCGGCGCTGCCGGGCGGCGTGACCGGTCCGCGATCGGGGTAGGCGACCGCGCCCCGGCCATCGAGCAGCACGACGCTGTCGGCCGCATGGGCGGCGACGAGACGTTCGAATTGCCGTTCCGGGTTGCCGTCGGCATCGAGCGTCGCGGCGTGAGCACGCCATAGCGGATCGAGCCGGGCCCGCACCAGGCGCAGCTGTCCCCGATAGGCCTCGACCACCCGCCGCCGAGACGCCTCCGATTCCCGGGCGAGCGCGTCGTTCATGAACCAGAGGACGCACGCGGCCGGCACGAAGGTGAGCAGCGCGACCAGCACGAAGGCCCACGCCCCGCTCTTCGACCATCCAGCGGCTGGGCGAAAGGTGAGACTCACTCCGACAGAGTGTGTCAGGCGGTGTGCCGTATTTCAATCGCCGCGATTGAAACGGCCGCGTAACAAACCGGTAATGTGTTCTACGGACGATTACTTGATCTGCGGACCCATGTGCTGCGAGGACTTCTCGTTCTCGTTGCAAACGAACTCGAACAGCTCGGTATCCGGCGTCAGCCGCGCGTTGGTGGTCGCGGTCCACGGTTTCGTGTAGTAGGTCGGGTCGTTGATGGTGATCTCAATCTCGAGCCGTCCGACGTTCGGGCGGCGAAACTTTTCGATCACCGTCAACTTGCTGCTCGCCGGCAGCCCGCCGTGATCGAGCCATTGCTTGCCGTTCAGGCCGCGCGTCTCGACCACCAGCGTGTCGCCGTCCCAATGACCCTTCGAGAATCCCATCCAACTCGGGTTGAGATCGTCGGCCCACTGGCGATCGTCGAGGAACACCTGCCGCCAGAGGTTGAAGGCTTCGTAGACGATGACGACCAGCCGATCGGTCTGCACGATCTTGAACGGCACCGGTGCCATGTCGATCTTGGGGACGCCTTGCGGCAGGCAGTGCGCGTCCGGCTCTTCGTAGCCGAGCAGTCCCGTGGCGCGCGCCGCATGGATCTTCCGCGCCTCGTCGGTCATCGGCACGTTCTCGAGGCCGAGATCCGCGGCGAGGTTCTGGAAGTACTTGTAGTTCGAGGCGTAGATGCCGGAGAGGTCGGGCCGTCCCGACGCGGTCCTCGGGGTCGCGGCCGACAGGTTCGGCTTGCCGTCGGGGCCGGCTGGAACTCCGTCCTTCGGAATATTCCGCCACTGAGCACTGGCTGCGCCACCACTCAGCAGCAGCGCGATCGTGAACATCGCCGCGTGGTTCTTCATGGACCGAGAGTGTAGCAGACCCATCGCAGACGACGTCTTCCAAGTGTGACGGGCGCCGCCTGACCGGGGCCTTGACGAGGAGCTAGAAGATCGGGACAACCAGCGACCGTTCTACTGGTTTGTAAAGTCCCAAATGCAACCACGAAAACACGAAAGAGTTTGGTGTCTGCGTGACTTCGTGCTTTCGTGGTCAAGCTTTAGACGGGCGAATACGCTCCTTTTGCTTCGCTATTTGCCCACCAGGTGCTCGACGTCCTTGTTGTTTTCCTGGCAGATGTACTCGATCAACTCCCCCTGCAGGAGCGACGGATGCGTCGTGAACGTCCATGGCCGCGAGAACGTTTTCGGGTCGTCGATCGTGTGCTCGATGTCGAGATGGCCGAAGTCCGGCCGGCGGATGCGTTCGGTGACCTTCATCTCCGCGGAATGGGGGATGCCGGCGGCGTCGATCCAGGAGATGTCGTTCTGCCCGACGGTTTCGACGACCAGCGTGTCTCCGTCCCAGCGGCCGATGGAGTCGCCGAGCCAGCTGAACTCGACTTTCGGGTCGTGGCCCCGCCCGTCCATGAAGATCTTCCGCCACACGTGCGCTCCGCCTTCGTAGAGGATCGCAATCAGCTTCGGCGTCTGCACGATCGTCCACGGATAGGGCGTGGTGCTCATGCGCGGCACGCCAGGCGGGAGACATCGGGCTTCCGGATCTTCGCGGCCGAGGTTGTCCTTGTAGCGTTTGTAGATCGCGGCTGCCGCGGGCAGCATCGGCACCTCGACTCCCGATCCGATCAGATCGACGTTCTGGCGGATGGCGTTCGGCTGCCAGTTGCCCGAGAGGTCCGGCTTGCCGTCCGGCGTTCGCGGCGTCGGGCCGGTCGGCGGCCACGCCGGCTTGGCGGCTGCCCCCGCCGCGGCCGGGGCCTGGCCGGCGATGGCCACATACGCGGTGCCTTGCAGGATCGCCGCCGCGACAATCACGGCGAGCGTGTGTCGAGGATCAATCTTCATCTCAAAAATCCACTTTCGCGGCGTCTCCGAGAATCATCTCGCGATACATCGGCAGCGACCAGCCCGCTTTTTCGAGCTCGGTGAGCCGCTTTTCCACCTTCGCCCGGTAGTTCTGTTTGCTGCCGTAGAGCTGCTTCAACTGCGCCTTGGGAAAATCGATCTGGAAGGCTGCCAGGCCGCACATCTGATTCGCGGCCTGCTGTCCGCCCTTCGCCACGTACGCGCTTGCGTTGGGGATGACCGGGACCGCCCCTTCATTCGGCACGCCGTATCGCGCGGTCGGGACATCCACGTAGGTGTTCCGTACGCCGCCGCGGGGATTTCCCAGCTCGTCGAGCACCATCGGTGAGCCGTCGCTTTCGTCGCGATCCTTCCAAATCCGCGTCGATCGCGGCGGAACGATCCCCTTGTCGACCCACTGAAGCAGGTGATGCAGCGCGACCGACATGAATGCCTGCTCGGGGAACCGACTCACCGGCTGCTTGCACGGATCCGGGTGCAGCCGCACGTTGTCGCGGCCGTCGACGTGGCCGATGCCGGCGAATTCGTAGACACGATACTGATCGCCCGCCGCATCGCCGTCCTGCCGGCCGGTCACATTGTTCCCTCTCACTTCGAGCATCGTCGGCACATGGATGAGCGGGACGTCGACCTGCTGGATCACCGAACCGTTGGAGGTCGGCAGGAACCCGTCGTAGATGCGCTGCATGTCCGGCGTGCGGAAGACCAGGTGCGCCGGGAGGTACTGGATCAAGGTTCCCGCCGTTGCCGACGTGCCGGCCAGCACGACCTTGCGGACTTGCAGCCCGGCCATCGGTCCGGTCGAACTCCTGGCTTTGATGAGCGAGCCGACTTGCGCCAGGATCTCGCTGGCTTGTCCCGGTCCGACCGAAAGGCCGGCGTAGCGCTGCGGGTTGGCGTCGATCACCTGCTGCAGGCCGCCGGTGACGACCGCGACCGCCGCATGGCCCGAGCTCATTGTGTAAATCGAGGTGTACTCGAACATGTGGTCGGAGCCGCTCGGGTGCATTGGCTCGGTCAGCACGAGGCCGCTGAACGAGGCGGCGTTCGACGGCCGTCGTACGACCAGCCGGGTCTTGTACGGCTGGCCGTTGGCGCTTCCCGAAATGAGGTATTCGCGCGCCTCGTACTTGTAGGCATCCATGCCGTGACCCGGTGCCAGCGACTGCACCGATTCGTAGGCGGGCCCGGGACCGGTGATGGGATCCGAAACGGTCGGCAAGGCGACGGCCGTCGGCGACTGCGGCAGATTGACGACGGGTGCGGCACCCCGCCCGCCGCCCGGGCCGCGCCCGGCTCCCGGAGGCGCCCCGGGTCCCTGCGCGACCGCTGCCGCGGACAGAATGGCAATCACCGCGCCGGCGGCGGCAGTAAACGATCCCAACCCAAGACTGCGACGCGCGTTCATAGTCTGCTCCTGCGGATGTGCGCGGATTGCGACGAAGCGCCATGGTGTTCCCTCGGTATGAAGATGTCAACCACGACCGCAAGACGTACGTGGGTCGGGCTCGAGTCTCGTGAGTTCGTGCCTTGATGGCCGCAGAGGTCTGGCGCCTGTGCTCGGGCGTCGACCCTGCCATGGTGCGGCGAGTCGGGGGATCACAGATCACATACAGCTATATGGTAGTCTGGCAGTATGACCAAGGTGACGTTCACGCTCGACGATGAGACGGTGGAGGTCATTCGGGCGATCGCCGCGCGTAGTCACAAGCCCAGAAGCCTGGTGGTGCGCGAAGCCGTCGCCGCGTACTCGCGCCAGGAAGCCAAGCTCGATCACGACGAGCGAGCGCGCCGGCTTGGCGTGCTCGACGATTTGACGAGCCAACCAAAGACCCGCCCACAGCGGGACGTGGACGAAGAACTGCGCGAGATCCGCAGCGTCCGGCGGATCGGCTGGCGTCGTCCGGGCGAGTAGTGCTGATTCACCTCGATACGTCGCTGTTGGTCGACGCCTTCAGCGGGCCGCGGCGGTCGCTCGTCCGGCTGCGCGCAGCGACGGCGAAAGGGGAGGTGATCAGCTTCTCGACCCTGGTCCTGTACGAGTGGCTTCGCGGGCCGAGGATCGAGAGCGAAAAGCGGGCGGTCGACGCATTCTTCGACCTCGCGTCGCTCCCGGTGTTCGGTGAATCGGAGGCGAATCGCGCCGCTGAATTGTATCGGCTCGTGAAGAGGGCGCGCCAGCGTCAGGCCGATCTCGCGATTGCTGCCTGCGCACTCGAGTCTGGCGCCGGCCTCTGGACGCTCAACCGAGCAGATTTCGAAGATATCCCCGGACTCACGCTCTTCGGACCCTAGGCTGAAGCCGGACTCCGTACAAAGTCGGACGGCTCCAGCGGAGAGAGGTGGTGGTTTACTCTTCACCCGAACGTGCCGAAGCGGCTGCCCGACGCGTAGCGTCGCAACCCGCGGTCGAAGACCGCAATCGCCGCTGCGACATAGACGATGACGGCGCCGATCAACACGCCGACGCCTTCGGCTGACGGGTGCTGCACCACGCGCGCGGGCACGTAGCCGACGAACCCGGCCGGGAGCGCGGTGAACAACAGGAGCCGAAGCACGCCGCCGAACAACGGCTCCGGGTAGAGCGAGAACATCACCACTACCTCCCACAACTGCCGCGCCAGCACTTCGACCCTCCCGAGCCAGAACGTCAAGCTGAAGAACACGACACCGGTCGCCAGGAACACGACTGCGCTGGCGACGATGGCGGCCGCGACGATGGGTGCGGAGGCCCAGGCTACCCGTCCTGACCACACGATGAACGCGATCCCCGAAAGGATGTCGCCGAACCCGGACGCCTGCGACCGCATGCCCACTGCGTAGAGGAGCACCGGTTTCGGCTGCACCAGGAGCGTATCGAGCTCGCCGTCGGCAATCCAACGGGACAGGTGGCGAACGCCGCCGCCGACGCTCACCGCGAGACCGACGCCGGCCGCCACCACGCCGAACAGCACCTGGATGTCGCCGAGGCGCCAGCCGCGGATGTCGGGGACGCGCCGCATCAGCGCCCACCAGAATACGAAGAACGCGACGTTGTTCAGCGCCATGAACACGACCTGCATGACGAACGCGCCGCGCAGCATCACCGACGCCTTCAGGTTGGTCGCGAACAGGGCTCGAGCGAATCGAAACGTCTGTGGATAGGTCGTTATCGCCACCATCAGCCTCTATAGTTCTTTCTATCCTTTGTGGTTCAAGGCGTTCGCCGCCTGTGAGCCGCAGGCGACCCGCCTGGGCGTTTTCGACACGGGTGTCTTCATCCGCCGTTCACCGCCAGCGCGTGCGACGCACGTTTGAACAGGACGCCGACGACCACCGCGGTTGCCACACTCCACGCGGTGAGATCCCGGGCGAGCAGAGCCGGCGGCACCGACCGCCCTTCGAGGACGAACGACGCCGGGCCCGCGAGAATCGAAGGGAACGGCGTGAACGCCGCGACGCGTTGAATGACCGACGGGTACAGATGAATCGGCATCATCAACCCGCCGCACACGAACAGCAGCTTCTGCCACACCCAATACACCGGCGCCACATCGTCGATCCAGAACGCGGTCAAGCCAATGACCACGTCGAGCGCGGTGAGCAGCGCGGCCGCGGCCAACCCGAACGCCGCGATCAGCGCGAGCACGCGAAATGGAGGAACCCAGCCGGTGAACGCGAAGGCGCAGAGGAATGCCACGCCGCCGAGCACCGGTGCGCGAGCCGCCACCATTCCGAGACCTTCGGCGAACATCGCGCCGACATAGGAGATCGGCCGGCCCATCTGGTAGACGATGTCGCCGCGGCGGACGGTTTCCTGGATTTCCTGGTGCAGTAGTGGCGTGCTCATCAGGATCCACTCCGTCGCCGCGACATACCAGAGAAGTGTCTTCGGCGCCGCATCCGCCGTCAGCCCGCTTTCGCCCGCAGCGCGCCACAGGCTCGACAGAACGCCGAGGATCACCGTGAAGAACACGGCGCGCCCGTAGAGCTCCGCGCGATCGCGGCGTGCATGGGTGAGCGAGATTCGGACGAACGCGAGGTATTTCTCAGCCGCTGGCCAGGGCAGCATCACCTCTCCTCTCTGCATCCGCATACAGCGCCTGAATCACGATGTCGAGCGGCGCGTCCTCGACCACCAGATCGCGAAGCGTCCCCTGGCGCAGCACGGCGTCCACGACGTGGCCGAGCGGCGTCAGCTCGACGTCGACTTCCAGGTCGGTTCTGAACGGCACCGACGAGACCGTGCGCACACCGGGAAGCGCAAGCGCCAGGCGCTCGACGTCGCTCCAGACGGTGACCCGCTTCGTGGTCAGATACCGCTGCCGCAACGCCGACAGCTCGCCGTCCCACAACAGCCGGCCGCGGTGAATGACGATGACGCGGTCGCAGACGCGTTCGATGTCGCCGGTATCGTGCGAGGTCAAGAGCAGGGTCAAACCCTCGCGCTCGGATTCCGCGCGCAGAAGCTCTCGGATTGTGGTCTTCGCCGACACGTCGAGGCCGATGGTCGGCTCGTCCAGAAACAGCAGACGCGGCGCATGCAGCAGCGTCGCCGCGAGCTCGCAGCGCATCCGCTCGCCGAGCGACAGCTGACGCACCGGCGTGTCGAGCAGCGCGCCCAGTTCGAACAGCGCCACCAGCGTCTGCAGCCGGGCCCGGTGCGTCCGCGCGTCGACTTCGTAGACGCGGCGCAGCAGCTCGAAGGTGTCGCGAGGCGGCAGCTGGTACCAGAGCTGCGAACGCTGCCCGAACACCGTCCCGACCCGGAACGCGAGCGTCCGGCGCTGCTTTGCGGGCGCCACCCCGAGCACGCGCACCTCGCCTCTGTCGGGGTGAAGAATCCCCGCCAGGATCTTCAGCGTCGTCGACTTGCCGGCGCCGTTCGGTCCGATGAAGGCGACGCGTTCGCCCGGCTCGATCGAGAACGACAGGTCGTCGACGGCGATCACCGAGCGCGTCTGCGGCGCGACGAAGTCCTTGAAGCGCGCGGCCAGGCCGGCCGCGCGCGAGCGGCGGACGGCGAATGATTTGGACAGCCGGTCCAGGTGGACAGCTGGCGCTGGTGGCATGACGACGCTCCTCGTCGCCCTGCGGAGCTCCCTGAAAAGCAAAACGCCCTTCCGGCAACTCCGGAAGGGCGTGATGGATAGATCCAGTTACAGCACTTCCGGCTATGCGGTGTCCTCCGGGTACAGTCCACCCGAGTGGGTGAACGGCCCGTCGCCAATAACGCTGCACATAGTCGGTCGATGCATGAGAGCGCTCACAGTATGCGCGGATCCGTCAGCGGCAGTCAAACGAAAATAGCGACGCGGACGTGTCTCAGTTTCAACGTCGACCACCGAAGTCACTATTTCGACGCGGCCGGTGCCGGCGTGCGAGGCGGCAGCTGCGTTTTCGACGGCACGTAGAGGCGCTTCTTGATCCGCCAGCCTTGAGCGGTCTTCACGTAGACGTCTTCGTAATGCCCGCCGCCGACGATCGTGTTCGTCTTGCCATCGTCGCCGATGTCCAGGACCAGTGCGTACACTTTGCCGGTCGCGCCTTCGGGCGACGCTTCAATCCACGGATTGGTGCTGTAGTTGCGCACGTATAGCGGCCCCTGTCCGGGGCGATGCTGCCAGGCGAATTTGGTCAGCGCTGCGCGGCCTTCGTGCCTGACCGTGTCGGACATGAAGACGCCGTCGGCCGTGAAGAGGTCGGCGTAGAGCGAGCCCTTGCCGGCCCCGGTGTCGAGCGCCATCGGATAGGTCGTGATGAGCTGCTGGATGTCGAGATAGTCCTCCACCGCGAGGCCGTTGTGCTTCTCCTGCGTGCCCGGGTCTTTGGCGACCCTGACCGGGATCGTCGCAGGCGTCAGCTCGGCGCCGGCGTCGGCGCCCGATTTCTTGTTGTAGACCGTGCGGCTCCGGATCCGCCAGCCATCGGGCGTTCTCACGTACGCGTCCTCGTAATGCGCGCCGTTCAGGATGGTGCTCGGTTTGCCCTGTCCCTCGCCGATGTCGATCACGTAGGTGAGCATCTTGCCGGTGGCTCCCTCTGGCGTCGGCGTGATCACGACGTGCTGCGGGAAGTTGCGGTTGTACCCGGGACCCTGGCCGGGCCGGTGCTGCCAGGCGATGCCGAGCAGCGCCTCGCGGCCCTTGGACGGGCCGAACCTGCCATCGGGCGCGAAAAGATCGGCCCACATGTTTCCCATCCGCTGACCGGTGTCGAGGGCGAAGGGATAGCGCGCCACGAGCTGCTGAATCTCGAGGTAGTCGGACGCGGTCATCGCCGTGCTCTTTGGCGACGCCTGGGAAATCTTGTGGAGCTCGGGCACGTCGGTCGTGGGGGTCGCGAGATCGTAGCCGGACTGCGACGGGATGAACTGGCGCGACTTGAAACGCCAGCCGTCCGTGGTCCTTTCGTAGCTGTCGTCGTAGTGGCCGCCGCCGAATACGCGGCTGGGCTGGCCGTTGTCGCCGATGACGTACTGGACCAGCAGCTCCTTACCGCGCGCTCCGTCGGGCGTCGGCTCGATGACGTGGGACATCAGGAAGTGAAACACCGACTGCGGTCCACGCGAGTTGCGGTAGCCGACTCCCGCGAGCGCCTCGCGGCCGGTGGTTTTCGCGCCGCCTCTCAGGAGGAACGCGCCGTCGGGGGCAAAGAGTCCGGCATACATGCCGCCGGCGTCGACCCCGGTGTCGACCGCGTAGGCGTAGCGATTGACGAGCTGCTGAATCTGGATGTAGTCCATCGCCGTCAGCGTGCCGGTTTTGCTGTTTTGCTGAGCGTGTCCGGTCACGAGCGCGAGAATCGCGACGCCGCAGGTTGCCGTGACGGTCTTGATCTTCATACCCGCTCCTTGTCTCAGCGTTCGCGGCTTCTTCCTGTCCTAAGCGTCCCGCACGCGCGAGCCCTGCCGTCGAGGATTCCAATGGTACCCGACGATGATGATCCCCGGTGACTGGTGTCGTGTCTCAGAAGTTCGTTGTCGCACCGAGGGCGGCGAGGCGCCCGGCTGGCAAGGCGCGAAGAGCGAGCATATCGGGAATATGGGCGCGATGAGCAACGCCGCCAGCCCCGGGGTCCCCAACGCGGCACCCGCGTTGGGGTGGAGGAGGGATGCATCGCCGGCCGAATGCAAACGAACTTCTGAGACACGACACTAGCGCTGCGGCACCCGGCACGCGAAGTTGGCCGGGTCCTCGGGGCTTCCTGTGCCTTTGTACCGTGCCACCGCCGGGTACGCGCACACGAGGCGCTGGTGCGGCGGCTCGCCCTTCGCCGTCTGTGCGACGACGATCTGGCGTGGCGCTTTGCCGGCCGCCTTCCAGCGCCTGATGAAGCCGACGGCGTCGAAGTTGGTGGTCGGCGCGTACGAGTAGTCCTCGCCCAGGCAGTGGCTCATCGCCGGGACCATGAAGAGCATGACGGCGTCGCGGACCTTGCTCTCGCCCATCTTCGCGACCACGCTTTCGTAGTAGTCGATGAAGCTGTACGGCGGGAGATCGTCGCCCCAGCCGCCGAGGAGCAGCAGCTTGCCGCCGCGCGCGACGAAGGCGGAGAGGTCCGGATTGTTCGCGTTGATCGGCAGGTTCTCTGGCGCGTCGCCGAGGTCGACGTCGGTGTCGAAGTTCACCGGACGCTTGGCGTATTCCCAAGCCGGGTCCTTGAAGACGAGGTTTCTGTAAAAGGTCTGCGCGTAGGGGTAGAGATTCGGACCGATGAGTGCCGCCCAGCTCAACTCGCTGCCTGGCGGCATCGCGCCATAGAGCGGCTGCTTGGTGCGCGCGTGCACCGGCGGCGCATAAATCTCTTTTACCGCTTCCACCTGGGAAGCGGTCAGACAGTTTGCGGCGTCGCCGTTCCTGCACAGCAGCACTGCCGGGTCGAACACGCAATGCTTGGGATCTTCGAGCACGCCGTTCTTCACGCCGTCTTTGGCGTCGCAGGCGTCGAGGGCGCCCTGGTGAATCATCGCCAGCTTGCTGACGGGAAGAGGATTCGCCGCGTCTTTGTGTGCCGCTTGATAGATCCACGCCTGCGAGACCCCGTGCCGTGTGGAGTAGTAAATGATGCCCTGGCCGACGATCGCGTCGAGGTCTGCGGGGGCGGTCTGGACCACCTGCAGCGCATCCCGGCTCCCGGAGCCGCCGCACTCGTTCATGAACGCAAAGTCGGGACCGCGGCCGTAATGCGCCGCGACGATGGTTTTTGCCGAGGCGACCGACAGATGGTAGGGAAGCGCCGCCATGTCGGCCGGTTTCCATGGGCCGCCGCCGTCGTGTCCGCGGTTGGTGTTGACCGTCGCCGCGCCGGTCTTGAGGATGCGCGCCATCTGCGGATAACCAATCGTGCCGCCGGCGAACCCGCTCGACGCCGGCTGAAAATCGCCGTTCCACCCGGCCGCGGGCATCCACACCTCGAACTTCACGTCGGTGTCGCCCGGGCGTGCGACCGTACCCTCGACGCGGCAGAAGGCCGGCAGATCGGCGAATTGACTACCGGGTGGTCCGCCGCGCCTGCCGCCCGCCTGCGCACCCGGATTCGGCGCGAACGCGCCTGCCGCCACGGTCTTTGCCGAGGTGATGGTGGTGTTCGGCAGCGAAAGCGAGCTGAGGCTCTCGCAGGGCGTGGCCGCCGCAGCCGCCGCACGCCGCTGGCCGGCGGCGCCCAGGCCGGCCGATACGCCCGCTGTCAGAAGACCGGCCCACAGGATCCGAGCCGCGCCCGCGAGTCGTGGATGAGGCTTGCGTGTGAGCCGGTCCGACATGTCGGCGTCCTTTCGAGAAGCCAGCGTATGCCTGGGAATCGCAGGAACCGCGTGACCGCGCGTGTTCCGCGACATTGTACGAAGGCCCTGAAGTATCGGCAGTTCTCATCGCCGCGTCAGCGCCGGCATCAGCGGCTGGCGGGTCGGCGGGAGGTGCTGGTCGGCGGCGTTCATCATCATGCCGGCCATGAAGTAATCGCCCATCAGCTGCATGATCTCGATGGTGTTCTGCCGGCCGAACGCCTGGATCTGCTTCGTCCAGAGCTCGCTGCTGACTTTGTGCTGGCGGAACAACGCGCGCAGGAACTCGATCACCGTGGCGTCCTTCTCGGCGAGCCCCTTCACATCCCGGTCGTACTTCACGACGTCGATGACCGACTGCTCGAGCCCGGCCCGCAGGCCCGCGGGCTCGTGCGCCGACCATTCGTACTGCTGGTCGATTTCGCGCGCGGTGATCAGCACGACCAGCTGGTACATGCGCCCGCCGAGCCGGCTGGTCTGCCCGCTCGGCACGCCGAGCGCGCGACCGAGTGCGCCCGTCCCTTCAGACGCCTTCGGGTTCCAGATCCCGAGGTGCCCGGGACCGGGCCCTGGCGTGACGTTGGTTCTCGCGTCGAGCAGCTTCTGGCTCTCTGGATCCAGTTCGCTCTTCACGACCGGCGGCATTCGTGACAGCGTCACCGGGTTGATGTCCGGGGGCAGTGTCTGGGCTTGCGAGGACAGGGCGCACAGACACACAGCGGCGGTGGCAATCAGAGTTTTCATGCGCGGGATTCTACGCCGAAAGGTGCGAGACAACCTGGTGAAAAAGCCTCGGGGAACCGGAGGTCGCCGACAACGCAGAGAATCCCCCGTCTGCCGAGGTCCAGCGGACTTTTGGCCTAGAATCAGTCCCAGGCTCAGACCCGCTGGCTGCTCGTACAGCAACATTCAGAGAGGCTGCTCATGAAGCCGCACTTCATCCTTCCGCTTGGCACCGCACTCGCCGTGGCGATGCTGCTCGGCCAGACGTCCTCATCGCAGTCCCCGGAACCGGCTGCCGCTCCGAGACGGGTCGAGGGACAGCCGATTGAAACGCGTCCGCCGGAGAAAAAAGACAACGCTCCGGCGTTTCCCCAGCAGACCCGCGCGCCGTATCACGCGACCGCGCCGTTTCAAGTGACCACGCTGGCCGACAGTCTGCACGCTCCGTGGAGCCTGGCGTTTCTGCCGGGCGGCAAGATGCTCGTCACCGAACGGCTGCCGGGCACGATCCGGATCCTCGACGGCGCCGGCAAGCTGTCGCCGCCGCTTGCCGGCGTGGCGAGCGTCGCCGGCAAGGGCGCGGCCGACATCGGGGTGCTCGACGTGGTTCTCGATCCGGGCTACGCGGCCAACCATCGGATCTTCTTCAGCTTCTACGATTTCGTCGACGGCACCAACGGCAACACCAATGTCGCCCGGGCCGAGCTCGACGAGGCCAAGCAGGTTCTGACCGACATTACCGTCATCTTCCGTGCGCAGCCGGCCATCCCGTCGAAGCGGCTGGGCGGAAAAACCGGCGGGCGGATCGCGTTCGGACGCGATGGCAGTCTGTTCATGACCACCGGCGATCGATCCGATTCTCCCCCGTGGGACGTGGCGCAGAAGCTGGACAATCACCTCGGCAAGGTGATTCACATTACTCCAGACGGCAAGCCGTCGCCCGACAATCCGTTCCTCCGGACGCCCGGCGCTCTGCCGGAGATCTGGGCCTATGGCGTGCGCAGCCCCGAAGGCCTGGCCTTCGATCCGCGAACCAATCGCCTCTGGCAGATCGACCACGGTCCGCGCGGCGGCGACGAGCTCAACATCATCGAGAAGGGCAAGAACTACGGTTGGCCGGTGATCGTGCACGGCATCGATTACCCGGGCACCGCGATTGGCTCGGGCCAGACTCACAAGGAGGGAATGGAGGAGCCGATCTACTACTGGGATCCGGTCATCGCGCCATCCGGTCTTGCGTTCCATACCGGCGATCGGTTTCCGCAGTGGCGCAACAGCGTGTTCGTCGGTGGCCTGCGCGGCGCCATGCTCGACCGGCTGACGATCGAGAACGATCGAGTCGTCGCCGAAGAGCCGCTGCTCACCGACTTGCACGCCCGCATCCGCGATGTTCGGGTTGGTCCCGATGGGGCGGTCTACGTCCTGACCGACAGCGGCGCCTCCGCCGTCAGTCCCAACACGCCGCCGACCAGCAAGGTGCTGAAGCTCACGCCGTAGCTGGACGCTCGAGTGAAAAGCCTTGAAGGATGAGAGAGCCGATGCATCCCGGATCTTGGCTTGGGGCTGGCGTCGTGGCGGAGTCGTTGCGCTTCAGGCCACGAAGACACGAAAGCACGGAGCAAGCTCTTGTACAAGAGCGCTTCGTGCCTTCGTCCCTTCGTGCTTTCGCGGCCAAAGGCGTGACTACCCGTAGAGCAATTTCGAAGAGCACGACAGATGGCGCACCCGAACCGCTTCCAGGTTCTGGAGTCTCGGGCGCCTACTCCGCGGGCCGCACGCCCCCGGGGCCGGCAGCGGTCGGAGCGCCCGGCGTGTTGCCGATTGGCTGGCCGCCCACGCCAAGCTCGCCCTGAATCGGCCGCCGCGGCCGCATGATGCCTTTCGCGGCATCCTCGGCAAGCTTGCGATCTTCCTCGCGTTCGCCGCCCAGTCCCTGGCGCAGCGCGCTGTTTCCTTCGTGACACTCGTACGGGAGCAGCTGATAACCCGGAGGCGACGTGAACGGGATCGACAGGCGGACGCGCCGCGTGTAGGTCGTCGGGTCGTCGATGATGGCTTCGTAGGTCAGCATGCTCGGTTCGGTTCGCGTGAACCTCTCGACGACCTTGGATCCGAGCGCCGAGTAATTCAGCTTCCCGTTGAAGTTCGTGGTCTCGACGACCAGGGTGTCGCCCTCGAAGTGGCCGCGGCTGTCGCCCATGTAGCTGACGACCTTCTGTCCGGGATGCGGCCGGCCGTCGAGCGGGATGATCCGGGTCTCGTGGATCATCTCGTCGACGACTGCCACGAAGCCGGGCGCCTGCACGATGCGGTGCGCGTTGCCGTAGATTTTGGGTGTGAGCGATCCGACCGCGCCCAGGCTGATGCAGCGATCGTAGAACGTGAAATCCTCCGGACCGTCGAGCGGGCCGTTGCCGTAGGTGCCGCGGGGCGCGGTTGCGCGCTTCGCCTGCGCCTCGGGGGTCAGCGGCGGCAGCACGCCGTCCGCGGGTTCGACGATCAGCGACGTCTGACGGAACGTGCGATCGAGCCACGCGCCGTCGGCGGCGAACGCGCCCGCCGCGTTCAACGATCGTTTGCGCGACGCGGTGTCGCGGTCGACCTTGGCTTTGAATTCTTCCTCGCTCAGCTCCGCGCGGCCGGCGAACTGCGCCGGGCGCGCCATCGGGATCGCCTGGGCCGAATCGCCCGACCACACACCCTGCAGGTCGGGATCACCCCACGGCGTCTTGGGTAGGCTTCGCGCTTTCGCGGCCGCGGTGCTCTTGGATCCGGCGGCGCGATCCTGTCCCGAGGCCGGAGCAGCGGCGAGCGACAGCGCCACCATCAGTCCGGTCGCTGTAGAGATCGTCCTCGAGACCGAATGTGTCATCGAAACCTCCTCGCGCTCTCGTGAGACAGGCGCGCTCCGTGCGCCCTGTCTGACGACGAGCCGCCAGCCGCAAGTCCGGTCAGAGGATAGCAAAAACACGAAGTCGAGGGGACTTTTCGCGTTCGCGATGACTGCCTCGGTTTCAACGTAACCGCCGGATCGCCGACAGGAACTCTACCGCGCCGCGGCCAGAGTCTCGACGACGTAGGTGCTCAGATCGCGAATTTCTTCGGGCGTAAACGTCGCGCCGAACGGCGGCATGTCGTTCCGGCCGGCGGTGACCGTTCGAACCGTCGCCGCGACATCCTTGAGGCCGATGAGCGGCGCGCCGCCGCCGTGCCCACCGTTGCCGTCCGCGCCGTGACAGATCACGCACGCCTGTTCGTAGAGCCGCTGTCCCCGGACGAGGCTCCCGCCGCGCCGGGTGGTGCGTTGCGTGCGGCCGGCGTCCCCACAGGAGGCTCGGCCGGCGGTGCGGCCACCGTCGTCTGCCGCGACGCGGGCGCACCCGGTTGAACGGGCGGCAGCGTTCCTTCGAGGCCGAACAGCCAGACGCTGTCGCCGCGTGCCGATCCGATCAGCGCGTTGCCGGCCGAGAACGCCAGCACGTACTGCTTGCCGTTGTGCTCGAAGGTGCTCACCGGCGCGTGCATGCCGGCGCCGGTCTGGAACTCCCAGATCTGACGGCCCGTGGATGAATCGATAGCGACGAGCCGGCCGTCGTTCCGGCCGACGAACAGCAGACCGCCGGCTGTCGCGAGCGTGCCGCTGTAACACTGCTCCGGCCATCGGTACCGCCAGACGAGCTTGTTATTGGTCACGTCGAGTGCCGCCAGGATGCCGCTGCGCGCGGCGCGCGTGAACGTCGTGGCGCCGCCGGTGTAGCGGTCGCCGGTGCCCGGCGCCACGAAGTTGGGATCGCCACCACCGGTGTAGCCATTGACCACCGAGGACGCGCACACGAACAGCATTTGCCGCACCGGATCGTAGGAACTGGGCGGCCAGTTCGCGCCGCCCCAGATGCCCGGCTTCACGATCGTCGCATCCTTGCCGGCGAACGGCGTGAAGATGCGGCCGTCGTTGACCAGCGTGGATCCCTCCGGGGCGATCTGTATCAGCTGCGGCACCACGGCGTCGCCGCGCGGGAAGGGCTGGGTCGCCGCCGTCGCCTGACGCCGCTCTTGGGGAACCGGCCGCTCGTCGACGCCGACCAGCGGCTTGCCGGTCTGCCGATCGAGGATGTACGCCCAGCCCGTCTTGCCGACTTCGGCGATGGCCTTGCGCATCCGGCCGCCGACCCTGACGTCCATGAGGACGACGGGATTGCTCGCGTCGTAGTCCCAGATGTCGTGATGTACCTGCTGAAAGTGCCAGCGGTATTTTCCGGTTGCGAGCTCGATCGCCACGATCGACGCCGCATACAGATTGTCGCCGGCGCGTACCGCCCCGTTGTAGTCAGGTCCCGCATTGCCGGTGGAGAAATACAGCAGGCCGAGCTCGGCGTCGGCGGCGGGTGTCTGCCATACCGACGCCCCGCCGTACTTCCACGAGTCGTTGTCGCGCGGCCACGTCTCGTGGCCGGGTTCGCCGGGGCCGGGAATCGTGTAGAACGTCCAGAGGAGATGCCCATCCTTGGCGTCGTACGCCTTGACTCTGCCGCGGGTGCCGCGATCGGCGCCGGCAAACCCGGTGATGACCATTCCGTTGACGTACACGGGCGCGCCCGTAATCGAGAAGTTGTCTTGCCAGCGCTCCGCTTGAATCGACCACACCGTTTTTCCGGTTGCGCGATCGAGCGCAACCAGCCGGCCGTCGAGCTGCCCCAGGAAGACGCGGTCGCCGTTGATCGCGACACCGCGGTTGGTCCAGCCGCAGCAGACGGAGGTCAGGCCGGCATCGAGATGGGCGGTGTATTGCCAGAGGATCGCGCCCGTCTCGATCGACAGCGCGAACACATCGTCGGCGCCGGTGCTGACGTAGGCCACGCCGTTGTCGACGATTGGCTGCGCTTCACCCGAGTATTGCGGCGCTGCGCCCGAGCCGTGCAGACGCGCGCGCCAGACGCCCTTGAGCTGCGCCACGTTGGTGCGGTCGATCGCCGCAAGCGGGGAGTAGCGCTGGTTGTACAGGTTGCCGCCGTTGGTCGGCCAGCCTCCGGTCGGCGGCGCCGTCAGCCTCACGGCGGAGAAGTCGTCGCCGCTGCCGCGCCCGGCTTGTGCGTGGCCGGAGGCCGCGAGCAGCGCAGCCGCGGCGGCGAAGAGCGTCGCAGATAAGAACCCGCGCATGATGACCACCTAGAGCACGTTGCGAAGAAGACACCCGAGCCACACAGGGCACCACGCTCACGAAGAACCCGATCAACTCTGCGACGCGCGTCTTGGATCTTCGTCGGCGATCGCGCATCCCCCGCAGGGACGCGTCGACATCAGAAATCGAACTGCGCCGTGATCTTGGCAAACCGCGCCGGCAGGATCAGCGTCGGCGTCAGCCATGCCCCGTTCTGGATAAAGGTCTGATTGTAGGTCTGAATCGCGCTCGAGTTGAGCGCATTGTAGAGGTCGAGACTCACCTGCGTGCGGTAGCCATGCACCTTCAGAATCTTCCCGACCCGTAAATCGATCTGGTTGACGCGATCGCCGTAGAGATCGCCGGGCGCAAGGAGGTTGACGTTCGCAAACGGCGCGTTGCCAGAGAGGTTGCGGCCGAGTGACTGCGCGACCACCGCGGTGGGGAAGTTGAAGTTTGCGGCCAGCGTGCTTCCAGGCAGGCTTTGGAAGGCCGCGCTCGCCTGCACGTCGATTTTCGGCACGGTGTAGGACGCCAGTCCCTTCACCTGTGTCTTGAGCGGCGGCTCCACGTGACAGTACGGATTCAGCGCGCTGGTGGTCGTGGTCTCGGGCAGCTGGCGCCTGATATCGCAGTTGTCGGTGATCGATCGGCCCGTGCTGGTGCCGCCCTGCAGCGTCAGTCCTTGCCGGACGCGTGCCGTGAAGTTGATCTCCACCCCGTTCCAGTGATTGATCTGCTGGCCGTACACATCCGACATCGTCGTCCAGTTGTTGGTCAGCCCGAACAGCGAGGGGATGACGTTGTACAGCGTGCCCGGAATCGTATAACCGCCGCCGCCGGGAAGACGGGAGTCGGTCGGCGCCGTCAGCGTAAACGCGTCGAAGGCGGCGGTGCTCGGCACGCCGAGCGGCGAGAAGGCGAGGTTCTTGGTGGTGGTGAAGTTGCCGAAGATGCGCCGGAAATAGCCAACGTCGACCGACACACGCGGCAGCACCTGCTGTTGAATCTGGATGCCGAAGTTCCAGTCGTACGGCCTGATGCCCCAGCCGTTCAGAATGTCAGGGTCGAAGGACGTGCTGAACACCGGTTTGGCGAAGTTCAGGTTGCTGACCTGGCCGCAGAAGTCTCCGCCGGTGGCGCGCAGATCCTGGGCCGACAGCGTGCTCAGGTCGCAGTCCGGGGCGAAATTCCGGTTCGCGTCGGTCCAGGTGCGAGTCACACTGGTCGAGATGCGCGACAACGGATTGGTGAGCGAACCGGTGATCGAGCTGCCGTCGGCGGCCGCCAGATACTTGCCCAGGTTGAATTTGATGGCGGTCTTGCCGTTGCCTCCGACATCGTAGACCACGCCGATCCGGGGCGTCAGATCCGAGTACGACGTGCCGTTCTGCGCCGGGAACACCGTCGGCGTCAGGATGAACGGATTGGGACCAACCTGCTGCTCCGGAAAGAAACTGGACGAATGGTCGTAGCGGATGGCGCCCGACAGCGTCAGCTTGTTGAGCGTCCACTGGTCCTGCGCGTAGAACGAATGCGTCTGCACGTGCGTGCTGACCAGCGCCGGGCCGGCGGTCTGGCCGAGTGAGCTCGGAACGCCGTTGTTGAAGGTGTAGCTGGTCCAGCTGTCGTTCAGGATCGAGTTCGGGAAATGATTGACGATCTGCTGCCCCTGGTAGCCGACCTTCGCGCTGCTGCGGCCGGAGACCAGGCTCGCCGCGGCGCGCCAGCTGATTACGTCGCTGTCGGCGACATAGGAGTTGTTACCTCGATAGTTCAGGCCGGCGATGCCGCCGTTGGCCGCGCACCCGGCCGAGCACAGTTCGTTGACCGGAATCAGCTTCAGGGTGTTCGGCAGATTGCCCTGCGTGCCGTAGGTGTCGATGAAATTTCCGCCGACCCCGGCTTCGAGCAGCAGCCGGCTGGTCACCGGCGACGACCAGGTGGTCTGCACGACGCGCGGTGCGGCGTGGTTGTTGCCCCGAGCCTCGGGCGCCGTCGTCGCGTTGCCGCCGCCCATGCAGGATGTACACAACCGCTGCTCGTCCCAGTAGAAGTTGAACTTGTTCCGCGCCGAGGACTGCCAGGTCAGCCGCCCATTACCGTCCTTCCACGTCCCGTCGTCGGTTGCTTGAGCCGCCGAGGCGACGTAGGTCCACGCGTTGACGTCGCCCGCGTTCACGTTGTTGAACATCCCCGCGACCAGCTTCCGGTTTCCCTGATAGCGGACGCCGGTGTAGAACCACAACCGGTCTTTCACGATCGGGCCGCCGATGGAGCCGTTGGTGTCCCAGATCTTGGTCATCAGGTTCGGCGCGCGAAGCCCCGACGCCTTGATCGCATCGGTGTAGTTGCTGGTCTGCAGCGAGTCGTTGGCCCAATTCCCGAAGAACGACCCGGAGAACTTGTTTCCGCCCTGGCGCGGGACGAGGTTCATGGACGGGCCGCCGACTTCCGATTCGCCCAGTCCGCCGGCCGTCGTGAACACGACTTCCTGGGCGTTCGGGATATCGGCGACGGTATACGAAACGCCGGTGCCGTTCAGCGAGGCACCAAGCGACAGGCCGTCGGTGGTGAGCCGGCCCTCGTTGCCCGGGCCGCCGCGCATCGTGAACGTCACGGTCACGGGGCCGGCGAGGCCGCCCACGTCCTGCGATCCCGACAGGGTCACGCCAGGAACGAGCGTCACGAGACTGTGATACAGGCGTGCGGTCGGAATGGCGCCGATCACGTCGTTCGTGACCGTGTGCTGCTGCTTGGCGTTGACGACATCCACGATCGGCGTCTCGCCGACCACGGTGATCGTCTCGCTCACGGCCCCGACTTTCAGGTCGGCATTCACCGTGGCGGCAAACGACCCGGTCAGTTCGACCCCTTCACGGCGGACGGTGACGAACCCCGACAGGCTGAACGTCACGACATAGCCGCCCGGTCTCAGATCGTCGATGCGATACTGGCCGCTGCCGTCCGTGGTGGTGGTGCGCACCTTTTCGATCAGCGCCGGGCTCGAGGCTTCCACCGTGACGCCCGGCAGGATGGCGCCCGAGCTGTCCTTCACGACGCCGACGATCGACGCTTGCGCGTACACCCACGAAGGGGCGGCGACGATGACAAGAAGGGCCCAGCAGATTCGCAGCAGGCAGCGCATTGTGACCTCCCGAAAGACAACCGGTCTCGATATCCGTGAGCAGACGACGATCGCAACTCAAGAATATATGTGCGTTGTAGCTGAACAGTCCAGGGCAGTGTGGCGTGTGTCTTTACGATTTCGAAAGACCTGCCTTCCCGCCATCGCTTCGAGGTGATGAATTTTCGGTGTTCCGCCGATGGCGACCCGCGGTGGTCGACATGAAACCGGCGCCCGCGACCTATCAGGATGGAGCAGGTCGACCGTCCGTCTCGCTTGATTGACGCGCGAGGCAGGCGGCGGCCGGTGCTCGGTGGTCGCCGCGCCGTAGAGCGGCTGCGGGGATCGGAAACATTCGACGGCTGTCTCGAGACCGCGGGCGGTACAATCCGATGCCTATCCATTCAAGAGAGCGATCAGCACCCATGAGATTTCGCGTCCATTATGCCTGGATCGTGGCGGCCGTCACCTTCGTGGTCCTGCTCATTACGGCGGGTGTCCGGGCGACGCCTGGTCTGCTGATGGTGCCGCTCGAAGCCGAGTTCGGCTGGAACCGGGCCGCCATCTCGGCGGCGGTCGCGATCAACATCGCCCTGTTCGGTCTGATCGGGCCCTTTGCCGCGTCGGTGATGGATCGCTGGGGTTTACGGCGCGTGATCCTCGCCGCCGTAGCGCTCGTCGCCGTGTCGGTGGCCACGACCACCTTCTTTCCAGCACATTGGGATCCTAAGCTTAGAATTCCACGTGGACAAGTTGTCGCG
>JADMIO010996582.1_pt1 | contig 57686 bp, 58 predicted proteins | sample 8958161 | NCBI WGS metagenome assembly JADMIO01 (sample SAMN16585339, study PRJNA669376) | soil metagenome | isolation source: Crop rotation soil | place: USA: Cullars Rotation, Alabama | collected 2011 | reverse complement strand
CGCGACAACTTGTCCACGTGGAATTCTAAGCTTAGGATCCCAATGTGCTGGAAAGGATCGCCTCGACCTCGGGCGTGGCGACGTTGCCGTAGTCGACGTAGCCGCGGCCGAGCAGCTCGATCTTCGCCTGCAGGCCTGCGTAGCGGATCGCCGAAGGGCCCATGTCCACGCCGCGGCGGCCGGAGCCGAGGTCGAGCGCGGCGCCGATGACGGCGACCGGTTGCCGGGTTTCCTGGGTTGCCACTGGGGGCAAACGCTAACCGGGAGCGGAGTGTGGAGGTGAGCCGGGTTGCAGAACGCGACGATTCGAGTGCTGCTCGCCGACGACGACGCGGACTACGCGGCTTCGCTCGGCCGGCTGATCGAGGGCCAGCCCGAGCTGACGGTGGTCGGCATCGCGCACGACGGCCTCGAGGCCGTTCGGCTCGCGAAGGAGCTCGCTCCGGACGCGGTAGTCGTCGACCTGCACATGCCTCGCCTCGACGGCGTCAGCGCAGTCGAGCAGCTGCGCCGCAGCCACCCGCACCTCTGCCTGATCGCGGTCACCGGCGACGCCGACGAGCGCCTGCACGAGGCCGCGTCCAGCGCCGGGGCCGACGGCGTGCTCGTCAAGGGAGAGATCATCGCCGCGCTCGTCGACCGGCTGCGCGACGGCCATGCCTAGAGTGGCGAGGGCCGGAATCGAACCGGCGACACCACGGTTTTCAGCCGTGTGCTCTACCGACTGAGCTACCTCGCCCTGAGCGCGTCCCAGAGTAGCGGACGCTTTGCAAGTATCCGCGCGGTGCGTCACTTCTGGGAGAGCGCCGTCCGGCCGCTCCTCGACGCCGTTCGCCCGTCTGCCGTCGTCGAGATCGGCGCGGCGCGCGGACGCACGACCGGGCGCCTCGCAGCCTACTGCCGAGAGCACGGCGTCGAGCTGCACGTCGTCGACCCGGAACCACAGTTCGACGTCGACGCGCTCACGGCCGGCGGCGGTGTGACCGTCCACCGGGACCTGTCGCTGAACGTGCTCCCCGGCCTGCCGGCCGTGGACGTCGCGCTCGTCGACGGCGATCACAACTGGTACACGGTGGTGAACGAGCTGCGCCTGCTGCGACGACGTGCGGAGGAGCAGGCGCGACCGACGCCGGTGATCCTCTGCCACGACGTCCTGTGGCCGTGGGCCCGCCGCGACTGCTACTACGCGCCGGAGACGATCCCCGAAGAGTTCCGGCATCCCTGGGCGCGCCCCGGCGTCGCGGTCGGATCCGGCTGGCACGGCAGCGGCGAGGCGATCGTCGGAGCGGCGACCGAAGAGGCCGGCCCGAGGAACGGCGTCCTCACCGCGATCGAGGACTTCCTCGCCGAAACCGGCGAGCCGGTCTCGGCGACCGTCGTCCGGCGACAACACGGGCTTGCGGTGCTCGTCCCGCGCACCCGCTCCAGGCTTCACGAGGAGCTGGACGCGGCCGCTGCGCGCCTCGTGCCGCCGCCGCCGCGCCGCAATCCGGACCGGCTGATCCCGCGCGTGCTCCACCGGGTCTGGGTCGGCCCGGATCCCGTCCCGGAGATCCTCGAGCGCTACGGCGAGACCTGGCGAGAGCACCACCCGGACTGGGAGCTGCGCCTCTGGCGCGACGAGACGCTCCCACCGCTGTCGTGCCAGGAGGCGTACGACGCAGTCGGAACGTGGCCGCAGGGCCCCGGGGAGTCGGTCTCCCCCGAGGCCGTCGCGCTCGCCAACTGGCGCGCGCGCTACGACATCGTGCGGCTCGAGGTCCTCCGCCAGTTCGGGGGCGTGATCGTCGACATGGACGTCGAGGCGATCCGGCCGCTCGACCCGCTCCTGTCCGGCGTGACCGCGTTCGCAGGCCGCGCGACGCACGCCCGCCGGATCGGCAACCAGGTCCTCGGCGCGACGCCCGGTCACCCGTTCTTCGAGCTGGCCGTGCAGGAGTTGAGCGGGGTGGTCGGCACGGTCCCGACGGCGGGGCACATCGCCGCCGGAGGGTTCCTCAGCAGGCTGCTTGCCCGGCGGCCCGACGGGGTGACCGTCTTCCCGCGCGACACGTTCTACTCGCCGCTGACGATCGAGCCGACGCGGCGTCCCGACGACTTCCCCGACATCTACGCCGTCCATCACCATCTCGAGACCTACCTCGGCGGGCTGGAAGGCCGGCTCGCGCGGTCCGAGCGGCGCCTGTACGAGGCGCAGGTCGAGATCGCGCGGCTCTCGCGCATGCACGACCACGAGCGCGAGCGCCTCGACGCGCGGCTTGCCCGAGCGACGGCGAAGCTCGAGCGCCTGCGCGCCCGGGCGACGCGCTACCCGCGCGGGCGCGCGACGGTCTAGAAGCGCGAAGAAAGGACGTCCGGGCCGGTGCTACCGCGCCGCGAACGTCCTCTTGACGCCAAACCTTACAACCCAGCGCGGCCGGGTCAAGCGGACTCCGATGAAAAAGCCGCAACGTGCGGCTAGGCCAGCACGTGGATCGCCAGCGCGTCGCCGGCCGCAGCGGACAGCAGCTCGGCCGCGCTCCCGTCGGTGATCGCGACGGCGACGTTCTCGTACGCGTCCTCGTAGAGGATCACGTCGCCCGCCCGGGCGTCGGCGAAGGTGCGGGCCGCCGTCGCGTAGCAGCGGTCGACGCCGAGATCGAGCTCCACCTTTCGCCCGGGCACGATCCCGGCGCTCTCGACGTCCGCGCGCGACAGGTTCAGCTGCACGTTCCCGAAGCGGTCGACGTAGAGCACCGTCGCGCGGATCAGCTTCTCGCCGATCTCCGGCTTGGGCAGCTGGAGGCGGACGAGCGAGGTCGCCTCGATCTCGGGCCCGAGCTCGCTCGGGTCGAGGCCGCACGCGAGGTGTGCCGCCGCGGGCGAGAAGACGTCGCGCCCGTGGAACGTGTGCGAGACGGGCTCGAGCATGTAGGCCGAGTTCGTCAGCTCCCACGCCCCGGCGATACCGCCCAGCTTCTCCGCCGCCGGCATCAGCAGCCCGTTGTCCGGCCCGACGTAGAGGCGGCCGGTGACGTCCCGCACGACGATCCCGCGGCGCCGGCCGCCCACGCCGGGGTCGACGACCGCGAGGTGGGCGCCCTCGGGCATGTACGGGATCGTGTTCGCGAGGACGAGCGCGCCCTGGAGCACCGCCTGCGGCTCGATCCCGTGGGTGATGTCGATCACGTGCACCTCGGGCGCGATGCGCTTGATCACGCCGTGACACGTGCCGACGAAGTCGTCCTGGAGGCCGAAGTCGGAGAGGAACGTGACGAACACGCCCGGAGGCTACCCGGCGGCGGCCACTGCGGAAACGAGGCCCTCGACGGACGGCTCCTGCGCCTCGCCGGCGACCTGGAGGCCGGCGGTGTCCGCCGCCGCGGTCGTCTCGGGGCCGATCGAGACGACGCGCATGCCCGGGGCCACGCTCGCGAGCGCGCGCGCCGCGGACGGTGACGCCACCACGGCGAGATCGCCGCGCGGCGGCTCCGCCGGCCTGAGCGGCTTCGTGCGGTAGAGCACGACGAAGTCCGCGCCGAGCTCGTCGAGGATCAGGCGGCGCGCTCCCTCCGCGCCGGCGAAGACGACGCGGCCCGCCGGCCGCGGGAGCTCCGCGAGCAGCCCCTCCTGCGTCGAGACTCGCGCGACCAGGTCGACCTCGCCCCACGCCTCGGCCGTCGCCCGACCGATCGCCGCGACCTGCCTGGCACGCCCGACCATGCGGCGGCGCAGCTCGCGCGCGGCGGTCGCGCTCGTCAGGACGAGCCAGTCGTAGCCGTCGAGCTCGACCGGGCCGGTCCCGGTGGGCTCGATCTCGACGAGGGGGCAGATCACGACCTCGTACCCCGCCTCGCGCAGCCGCTCCGCGAGCGGTTCGTTGCGGCCCGCAGGGCGCGTCAGGATGACCGTTCGGCCGCGAGCCGTGCCAGCTCCTCCCCGAGCGCATGCGGGTCGTCTCCGGTCCGCCGCTCCAGCCAGCGCCCGTCCTCGTCCGCGACGAGCCCGGCGAGCCGTCGGCCGTCGTGGTGCGCCGCCACCGGCGCGAGGCAGCCGCCGCCGACCGCGGCGACGCAGGCGCGCTCTGCCTCGACGCGGCGGCGCGTCTCCGCGTCGTCCGCAGCGGACACCAGCTCCTCCTCGCCCGCACGCACCTGGATCGCGAGCGCGCCCTGCCCGGCCTCGGGCAGCAGCTCCGCCGGGTCGAACCGGCGGCCGATCTCGTGCGCGAGGCCGAGGCGGTCGAGCCCGCACGCGGCGAGGACGATCGCATCGAGGCCGCGCTCGCCTCGCTTCCGCAGTCGCGTGTCGATGTTGCCGCGGAGGGGCTCGATCGAGAGCTCCGGCTCGAGGACGAGCAGCTGCGCGCGCCTGCGCACCGACGCGGTGCCGACCCTCATTCCCGCGCGTAGCTCGGTCGCGCCGCAGAGTGCGTCGCGCGGGTCCTCGCGCGGCAGGTACGCGCCGACTGCGAGCCCGGCCGTGTCGGTCGAGGTCATGTCCTTGGCGGAGTGGACGGCGGCGTCGATCCGGCCGTCGAGCAGCGCCTCCTCGAGCTCCTTGACGAACACTCCGCGCGCGCCGATCTCGCCGAACGGCCGGCGCCGGTCACGGTCGCCGGCGGTCGTGATCGGCACGAGGGCGATCTCGCGACCCGGCCGGCGGAGGCGGTCGGCGGCGAAGGACGCCTGCGTCAGCGCGAGCCGGCTGCCGCGCGACCCGACGCGGAGGAGCATCAGCGCCGGCGGTCGTCGAGGCCGAAGAGGTGGCGCAGCGCCTCGGCGTAGCTGCCGCCGTTGGCGCCCGCGGCCGCCTCCTTGAGACGGACGGTCGGCAGGTGGAGCAGCTTGTTCACGATCTGCGCCGTCACCGACTCGACCGCGGCGTGCTGGTCGTCGGAGAGCCCGAGGCGCGTCCGCGCGCGCTCGAGCTCGCCCGCCCGCACCTCTTCCGCCCACGCGCGCAGCGACGCGATCTCCGGCACGACCTCGCGCGAGGCGTGCCACTCGCGGAACCGCTCCGCCTCCGCGGCGACGATCGCCTCCGCCCGCGCCGCCTCGCGGCGGCGGCCGGCGAGGCCCGCCGCGACGACCGACTCGAGATCGTCGATGTCGTAGAGGAAGCAGCCGTCGAGCTCGTGGATCGCAGGGTCGAGGTTGCGCGGCACCGCCAGGTCGATCAGGAAGAGCGGCCGGGCCTTTCTCGCGCGCAGGGCGGATTCCACCTGCTCGCGCGCGAGCATCCGGTCCGGCGCCCCGGTCGCGGCGACCAGGACGTCCGAGTCGGCGAGACGATCGACGATGGCGTCGAGCGGGATCGCCTGCGCGCGGAGCCGGGCGGCGAGCTCTCGCGCGCGCTCCCCCGAGCGGTTGGCGACGTACGCGATCGTGGCGCCGCGCGCGCTCAGGCTGCGCGCCGCCAGCTCGGCCACGTGGCCCGCGCCGGCGAGGAGGACACGGCACCCGTCGAGCTCGCCGAACACCTGCTGCGCGAGCGCCGCCGCGGCGGAGGAGACGGACGCGGGGTTCTCGCCGATCGCGGTCTCGGCGCGCACCTTCTTGCCGGTGTGGAGCGCGTCGCGGAAGAGGCGGTCGAGGATCGGGCCCGGGGCCCCGGCCTCGTAGGCGTCGCGCACCTGCCCGAGGATCTCGCCTTCGCCGGGAACCAGGGAGTCGAGCCCGGCCGCGACGCGGAAGAGATGGAGCGCGGCCGCCTCGTCGTGCAGGCGGTAGACGACTCCGCGGAGATCGTCCTCCGGGAGCTCGCTGAGCTCGGCGAGCGCGGCCAGCCCTCGCGCTTCGGCATCCGAGCCGACGAGGTACAGCTCGGTCCGGTTGCAGGTCGAGAGGCAGACGGCCTCGCCACTGTCCGCCAGTTCGCGCGCGAGCCGGCCGGCCTCGTCGAGCGGGACGAACGCGCGCTCGCGCACCGCCACGGGCGTCGACTGGTGGGAGAGGCCGACGAGGGTCAGGTTCACGAGAAGTGGGTGAGCTGGAGGCCGAGGCGGGCGACGATCACGAGGGCGAAGCCGGCGAGCGCGAGGTAGGCCGCGCGGCGCCCGCGCCAGCCCGCCTCGTAGCGGAGCAGGAGGTAGAGCGCATAGACCGTCCACGCGCCGAGCGTCACCGCCATCAGCGCGTCGACGCCGGCGCTGTCGCGGCGGAGCCGGACGAGGCCGACGACGATCCCGACCGTCAGGGCCGGCAGCGCAACCGCGATCGTGCGGCCGGACAGCTTTTCGAGCGTGACGAGCGAGGGCGCGCGCCCGAGCAAGCCGCCCGGACGGTGGTGCTTGAGCCGCCCCTCCTGCCAGAGGTAGAGGGCCGAGAGCCCGGCGGCGAGCGTGAACGCCGCGAACGCGAACGAGACGAGCCCGACGTGGACGACGAGGAAGAGCGTCGAGTAGCGGCTTCCGGAGCCGTCGCCGGTGCCGCCGCCGACGTGCGCGAGGACGAGCAGGACCGCCGCCAGCGGCATCACCGCGAGGCCGAGCAGGCGGTAGCGCGTCCGGCAGCCCCAGACGAGGTAGACCGTGACGACGAGCCAGACGAAGAGGTTCAGCGAGCCGGCCCAGGTCGCCCACGGGAACCCGTCCGCGCGCGCCGCCTGAACGACGAGCAGAGCGGTCTGGAGCAGCCAGCCGAGCCGTACCCCCCACGTCGCGAGCCGGCCCGCGGTCCCGGGCCGGCGTGCGTCGCCCATGTAGGCAACCGCCGCCTCCCCGTACGCGAGCAGCGCCGGCCAGAACAGCAGCTCAGCCATCCACCCGCCTCCGCGCGAGCTCGGTCAGCTCGCCGACCTGCCGTTCGAGCCGCGTCAGCTTCAGCGCCATGATCACCACGTAGAGGAGGACGAGCGCGAAGACGACGAGGTAGGCGGCGGCGACGTATTTCTCCTCGCTCGTCACGCGAGCAGCTCCCGGAGCTCGCGCAGGCGCGCGTCGAGCCGCTTCCCGAGGAGCTCGACGCGGTAGAGCGCGCCGGCGAGCGCCACCATCGCCGCCAGGGCGACCATGAAGGTCGCGAACTGCGACGTCGCCATCTGCGGGCCGTGCTTGCCGAACGCGACCGGGTGGATGTAGTTCTCCGCGAGGCGGATCGCGAGCAGGCTGATCGGGATCAGGACGACGCCGAAGAGCGCGTAGACCGCGCAGAGGTTCTCGCGCTGGGGTCCCGCCTCGAGGGAGTAGCGGAGCATGAAGTACGCCGAGTAGAAGAGGAAGAGGACGAGGAAGAGCACGAGCTGCCGCTCGCTCCACGTCCACCACACGCCCCAGCGGAACTTCGCCCAGAGCGAGCCGGTGATCAGCGTCATCGCGCCGAAGATCACGCCCTGGTGGATCGCGACGTAGCTCTCCAGGTCTGCGCCGGGCGTCCGCTTCCAGAGCACGAGCAGCGCCTTCCAGGCACCCCAGCCGAAGCACGCGTAGGCGGTGAAGGCGAGCGGGACGTGGAAGTAGAAGATCTTCTGGTTCAGGCCGTCCTCGTCGACGGGGGCGTAGAAGAAGATCAGCGCGATCGCCGAGCAGAGCAGCACGGCGGCGAGCCCGGCCAGCGCCGGGACCTGGTTATTCCGAAACCACGTACTCAAAGGAGGCCCAGGAGATGATCGCAAAGACGGCGTCGTAGAGCGCGAGAAAGCCCAGGTAACGGCCGGGTTCTTCTGCGACGCCGGCGCCGACGCCGCCGACGACGATCGGGATCGCGAGCGGAAGGAAGAGGAGCGGCAGCAGGAGCTCGCGGGCGCGGCCGGCGACCGCCATCGCCGCGAGCACCGTGCCGACCGCGCAGATGCCGAGGTCGGCGAGGGCGACGCCGGCGATCGTCGCGCCGTCGAGGCCCGAGAAGAAGAGCGCGAACGCCGGCAGCGCGACGAGCTCTGCGACGACGAGGAAGCCGAGCACCGAGAGGGCCTTGGCGAGCCAGATCGCGCTGCGGTCGCAGGGGGCGAGGAGCAGGCCGTCGATGAGGCGCTGCTCGCGCTCGGCGACGAACGCGCGGGTGAGCCCGAGGAGCGCGGTGAACACGATCGCCACCCAGAGCAGTCCCTTCGCCGCCAGGTCCGAGCTGTCGGCCGGCAGTGCGAAGTGGAAGACGACGAGCGTGGCGACGACGAAGAGGAGCATCGCGGGGACCGTGCTGCGCGCGCGGAGCTCCAGCTTCAGATCCTTGCGCGCGAGGATCGCCACGTCGGCGAAGTAGCGGCTCACGCGTTCCCGCTCCGGCGCCCGTCAGGCCTCATGCGAAGGCCAGACGCTCGCTGGCCAGGGGCGCGACGCGCTCGGGGTCATGGGTGGCGACGACGAAGGTCGCGCGAGGCCTGAGGTCGGCGAGCTCGCGGTCGAGCAGCGACGCGCCTTCCTCGTCGAGCGCATTGAACGGCTCATCGAGCACGAGCAGCTCTGGGTCGTGGAGCAGCGTCCGGCAGAGCGCGAGGCGCTGGAGCATCCCTCTGGAGAAGGTCTCGGTACGGCTGTTGCGCGCCTCCCAGAGCCCGAACCGCTCGAGCAGCATCCCGATCCGCTCGCGGCGCTCGGGGACGCGGTAGAGCCGCCCGTAGAGATCGAGGTTCTCCAGCGCCGTCAGCTCGCGGTAGACGAGCGGCTCGTGGCCGAGGAACCCGACACGCTCGCGCGGCGCGTCGACGCTCAGATCGCCGGCGGTCGGCAGCAGAAGACCCGCGACGAGGCGGAGGAGCGTCGTCTTCCCCGAGCCGTTCGGGCCGGTGACGAGCAGGAACCCGCCGCGCGCGAGGTCGAGGTCGACGGCGTCGAGGACGCGCTTCTCGCCGAAGCGCCGACCGAGTCCGCGCGCCCTGATCATGCGCGCCTTCGAGAGTCCGTGGCCATTTGGGACGTGTCTGCTTCGGCGTTGCGCCGGTGTACCCGGCCTCCTCCCCACTGCGAGCCTAGCGAGGAACACCGCACGTGTCTGTGCCGAGTCGGCGCCGAAAGCGTCACGAGGCGAGCGCATCCCCGAGCACGAACAGGAAGAACGCGACGCTGATCGCGCCGTTGGTCGTGAAGAACGCGGCGTCGAGCCGCCGGAGGTCGCTCGGCCGGACGAGCGCGTGCTCGTAGAGCAGGAGTGCAGTGACGACGCCGACTCCGAGCCAGTAGAGGACGCCGACCGGCAGCCCGAGCCCCGCCGCGACGAGCAGGCCCACCGTCGCGAGATGCAGCGCACGCGCCCCGCGGAAGACGCCGCGCGTCCCCCAGCGCGTCGCCCACGAGTGCAGGCCTTCGCGCCGGTCGACCTCGACGTCGAACAGCGAGTAGAAGAGGTCGAAGCCGGCGACCCAGACGGCGACCGCGCCGCCGAGGGCCCACGCTTGCCACGGCAGGTCACCGCGAATCGCGACCCAGGCGCCGACGGGCGCGAGCCCGTCCACCCCACCGAGCCACAGGTGCGCGAGCCACGTGACGCGCTTGAGGTACGGGTAGACCACGAAGCCCACGACCGGGATCGGCCAGAGCCAGCGGACGAGCGGGTCGAGCTGCCAGACCGCGACGAGAAACAGCGCGAGCGACGCGAGGCAGAACGCGACCACCTGCGCGGCGGACAGCCGGCCCGCCGGCAGCTCGCGCCCGGCCGTCCGCGGGTTGCGCGCGTCGATCTCCGCGTCGATCAGGCGGTTCAGCGCCATCGCGAGGGAGCGCGCGCCGACCATCGCGAACGTGATCCAGACCACGTCGTGCGCGCTCGGAACGCCGTCGACCGCGAGGAACGCGCCGACGTACGCGAAGGGCAGCGCAAAGATCGTGTGCTCGATCTTGACGAGCGACGCGAAGCGCCGCGGGAGCTCGATCGTGCTCATGCCATCAGGTCTGCCGGTGCGCGCCGGCCTCGCCCGCGAGCAGCTCGAGCGCGTGCCCGAGCGCCGGCTTGAGCACCGCGAACCCGTCCCGGCAGCCTCCCGGCGAGCCCGGCAGGTTGACGACCAGCGTCTCCCCGACGACGCCCGCGATCCCGCGCGAGAGCAGCGCGTGCGGCGTCTTCGCGATCGAGTCGGCCCGGATCGCCTCCGCGATCCCCGGCGCGGCGCGCTCGAGCACGTTCATCGTCGCCTCGGGCGTGACGTCGCGAGGGGCGAGGCCCGTGCCGCCGGTCGTCAGCACAACGCGGGCCTCGGCGGCGAGCTCCGCGATCGCATCGGCGATCGCGTCACGCTCGTCGGGTACGACCCGGCGCACGACCTGGTACCCCTCGGCCGCGAGCAGCTCCTCGAGCAGCTCGCCGCTCGTGTCCTCGCGGGTCCCCTGCGAGACGCCGTCCGACACCGTCAGCACGGCCGCCCTCAAACGGCCTCCTTCGTCTTCTCGAGCAGCCGCACGTCCTCGACGACCATCCCCTTGTCGATCGCCTTCGCCATGTCGTACACGGTCAGCGCCGCGACGCTCGCAGCGACGAGCGCCTCCATCTCGACGCCGGTCTGCGCCGTCGTCTCCGCCGACGCGCGGATGTCGACCGACTCGTCGCCCACCTCGAGCGTCACCTCGACGTGCGAGAGCGGCAGCGGATGGCAGAGCGGGATCAGCTCTGCCGTTCGCTTCGCCGCCATGATCCCCGCGAGCTGGGCGGTCGCGAGCGCGTCGCCCTTCGGCAGGTCGCGGAGCCGCTGCGCCGTCGCCGCCGCCATCCGGACGGACGCTGCAGCGACGGCCCGGCGCCGCGAGAGCGGCTTTTCGCCGACGTCGACCATCCGGACGTCGCCGGCCTCGCCGACGTGCGACAGCTCCGTCACGCGCCGAACGTTAGCTCGACGCGAGCGCCGAAACCCGGTCGAGGTCGGCAAGCTGCGTCGCGAGCCAGGCCTCGATGTCGTGTTCGCGGACGTGGTCGCGGATCGCGTCCGCGCGGCGACGCCGGTCCGCGGGCGCCAGCGAGAGCGCCTCGTGCAGCGCGTCGGCCTGGCCGGCGATGTCGAACGGGTTGACGGTCAGCGCCCACTCGCGCAGCTCGATGTCCACGCCGGCGTTCTCGGAGAGGATCAGCACGCCGTCGCGCGTGTTCACGAGCGGCGCCTCCTTCGCGACCAGGTTCATCCCGTCGTAGATGGAGTTCGCGAGCAGCACGTCGTACTGCTTGTACGCGGCGACCGACTTCGGGAAGTCGTCGCGGATCTCGACCACGATCGGCTGCCACTCTCCACGCCCGAAGCGGTTGTTGACATGCTGGACAACCGCCTCGATCTCCCGGCGGTACGCCGCGTACTGCGGAATGTCCTGGCGCGAGGGATCGAGCAGCGCGAGCATCGTCACCCGGCCGCAAGACTCCGGGTGCCGCTCGAGGTAGAGCTCGAACGCGCGGAACCCGCGCACGATGTTCTTGGCCGGGTCGGTGCGGTCGACACGGATCACCAGCTGCTCGGGGCGCGCGCGCACCAGCTCGCGCTCCCGCTCGAGCACCTCCTCGCTCGTCGCCAGCTCGTCGAACTCCGCGGTGTCGACCGAGATCGGACACGCGGTCACGAGCGTGCGGCGACCGTCGTGCTCGACCGTGCCCGACTCCGGCTCGACCTCCGCCCCGAGCAGCCGCGCTGCGCAGTCGAGGAAGTTGTCGCGCCAGCGCGCGGTGTGGAAGCCGACGACGTCGTTCGCGAGCAGGCTCCCGTGAATCGCCCGCCGCATCGCGTCCGGCAGCGCCGTCCAGTAGTCGGGCGCAGGCCACGGGATGTGGACGAAGTGCGAGAGCGTCGCATCCGGCTGTGCGCGCCGCACGACCGCCGGGGCGAGGTAGAGGTGGTAGTCGTGGAACCACACCGCCGCATCGGGCTCCTCGGCGAGCTGCTCGACCACTGCCGCAGCGAACCCGTCGTTCACCTCCACGTAGCTCTCCCACGCCTCGTACAAGCGCCCGTCGAAGCTCGGCTCGTCCGCCAGGTTCCAGAGGTAGTGCTGGATGAACCACAGCACCGGGTTGGCGAACTGCTTGTAGAAGCGCTCGAAGGCGGAGTGCTCGTGCGCGACGAGGCGAAGCCGGTACAGCTCGCCCGTCCTGCCCAGGCCGTCGATCGCGCCGCCGCCCGCCTCGGCTGCCACGAGCCGGTCCTCGTCGCTCATCGCACTCGCGACCCAGGTCACGTCGTGATGCGCGATCAGCGGGCGCAGCGCCGTGACGAGGCCGCCCTGCCCGCGCCGCTCGACGCGCTGCCCGTCGGCGTCGCGGCCGTAGCTGACCGGCGGCCGGTTCGCGACGACGATCAGCTTGCGACGTGCGGCAGCCACGGGTAGAGCCTAGCCCCCTCCCCCGGCGAGAAAACTAGGGCAGCTTCTTCGCGAAGCGGAGACGCGAGCCGCCGCCGTCGCGGTCGCCGATCTCGAACTCGTCCGAGACCGACTTGATGATCGCCAGCCCGAGCCCGCCCTCCGTCAGCTCCTTCTCCTCGCCGTCGGCCTCGACGTAGTCGAACCCGGGGCCGTCGTCGCTGACCTCGATCGCGAGCCGCCCGGGCTGGAGCGCATAGTCGATCTCCACGACGCCCGTGCGGCCGTCGCGGTATGCGTGGCGGACGGAGTTGGAGCACGCCTCGGTCAGCGCGAGCTTGAGGTCGGCGAGCGTCTCGTCCGACACCTCGCGGAGGCGGGAGAGGCCCGTCAGTGCGAGCCGGCCGAGCGTGATGTACTCCGCGCGGGCGGGGATCCGAAGGTGAATGCGGTGCTGCCCGTCGCCGTTCGACCGGACGTCTGGCAGCTGATGAGTGGCGGTACCTTCCATCGGAACTTGTCGAAGCTCCTTCTTTCTACCGAATCCCTCGGGCGCGCGCCGGGGCTCTTTACGGTCTCATAACCGCCGCCGCGCGGTTCCTAACGCGCGTCCGGATTCCGGGGGCGGGTGCCGAGCACGACGGAGACGCTGCGGCGCGCCCCGTCGCGGACGACCGTGAACGTCGCCGTCTGACCCGGCTGGAGCCGCTCGGCGACGATCCGGACGATGTCGTTGGCGCTCCGGACCGGCGCTCCGTCGACGGCGACGAGGACGTCGCCCCCGTACGTGAACGCAACGCCGTTGAAGTCCCGTTCCTCGGTCCCGCCGCGCAGGCCGGCGCGCGCGCCCGGACTGCCGGGACGGACGGAGGTGATCACCGCACCGTGCATCACGGGGTAGCCGAAGCGGCGCGCGATCCCCGGCGTCAGGTCCTCGCTGGTGATCCCGACGTACGCGTAGGCGACCTTGCCCGTCGCGAGCAGCTGGTCCATCGAGCGGCGGGCGGCGTTGATCGGCACCGCGAAGCCGACGCCTTCTGCGTTGCCGCTCTCGCTGCGGATCTGCGCGTTGATCCCGATCACGCGGCCCGCGGCGTCGAACAGCGGCCCGCCGGAGTTGCCGTGGTTGATCGGCGCGTCGACCTGGATCGCATCGACGAGGTTGTACTGCGAGGTCAGCGACTCGATCGACCGCTGCGTCGCGGAGACGACGCCGACCGCGAGCGAGTTCTCGTTCCCGAACGGGCTGCCGATCGCCGCGACCGGCTCGCCGACGACGACGCGGCTCGAGTCCCCGAGCGGGAGCGGCCGGAGCGCGTGCGCCTTCGGGTCGACGCGGATCACGCCGACGTCGTCGAACACGTCCCAGCCGACGACCTTCGCGGCGACGCGGTCGCGGTCCTGGAACTCGACGTAGACGCTCGACGCCGGCCGCACGCTTCCACCCCCCTCGCCCGCAGTCGTGACCACGTGCGAGTTCGTCAGGATCACGCCTTCGTCGGAGACGACGAAGCCGGAGCCCTGGGACGCCGACTCGCCCGCGCCGGAGCCGAAGACGGAGTAGATCGTGACCACGCCCGGCGCGCGGGTCGCGTAGATGCCCGCGGGGTTGAACCGGTCGCGCGAGACCGGGCCCTTCGGCGCCGTGACGGGGACAGCCGGCGCGGCCTCACGGATGACGACGGTCTTCTGCCCGCCGTGCAGCCACCCTGCGGCCCACGCGACGAGCAGCACGCCGGCAGCGCCGACAGCGGCAGCGGCAAACGCGACGACGGCGATCGGCTTGTCACGCATTCGTCACACTCTAGACGCAGTTCCGTGACGTGTTGTTGCCTATCATGGCGACATACGTACGCGGGACGAAGAGATTGCATGGGCGATCGCGCATTCGAGGTTTGCCTACTCCGCTTCCCGCTGCCCGAGGAGTGAGTTTTCTCCGGGCGGAAAGGCATTCCCCGTAAAAACGGTCGTCGCTACACCGCCACCGGTGCGTTCCGAGACGCCGGCAGCCGCAGCGCGAATACCGTCCTGCCGCGGTCCGACTCGACTTCCACCGAGCCGCCCATCGCGCGCGCCAGCTCCTGAGCGATCGCGAGCCCGAGGCCGCTGCCCCAGGCGCGTCGGCCCTCGATCCGGTAGAAGCGCTCGAAGACGTGCGCGACGTGCTCCGGCGGGATCCCCGGCCCGTCGTCCTCGACCTCCAGCGTCCCGACGCCCGTTCGCACCCAGACGCGGGTGCCCGGCGGCGTGTGGACGAGCGCGTTCTCGAGCAGGACGCGCGCGATCTGGAGGATCCGCTGCTCGTCCCCGACGACCGGCGGCCCGGCGTCGACCACCAGCTCGACGGGCCGGTCGTCCGCGCGTGCGAGCGCGGCGAACTCGTCCACCACCGTCTCGGCGACCGCCGCCAGGTCGACGTCCTCGCGACCGACCGTGAGCTGGCCGGCATCCGCGCGCGACAGGTCGAGGAGCTCCGTCGCAAGCTTCGCCAGCCGGTCGACCTGCTCGCGCATCGTCGTCAGGAACTCACGCCGCGTCTCCTCGTCGAGCTCCTCCTCCGTCAGCAACTCGAGGAACCCCCCGAGTGAGAACAGCGGCGTCCGCAGCTCGTGCGACGCGTTCGCGATGAACTCGCGCCGCGCGTGGTCGAGCGCGGAAAGGCGCTGCCGCATGCGGTCGAACGTCCGCGCGAGCTGCCCGACCTCGTCGGCCGCGGTGTCCGTGATCGGCTCGTCGAACCGCCCCGCCGCGATGCGTTCAGCCGCGGTCTCGAGCCGCCGTAGACGCCGCGCGAAGAGCAGCGCGCCCAGGTAGCCGACGGCAAGCGCGCCGACGAGCGCAAAGGCGCCGGCGATCAGCAGGCGCTCGCGGATGAAGCGCACCGACGCGAGCGCCTCGTGCAGCGGGGCCGAGACGAGCAGGACGGAGTGCGTCCCGGGCACCGGCGACGCCGCCTCCGCGTACCGCGCGCCGCGGTGGATCACCGTCCCGGAGACGCGCTCACGGCCGGCAGCAGAACGGACGGCGATGCGGTCGTCCTGGACGTCGGACGAGCCGAGCTGGCGGGAATCGCCGACGACGACGACCGAGCTCGGCGGCGCGAGGTAGTCGAAGACGATCACGCGCGCGTTCGCGCTCTCGGCCGCGCTCTCCAGGAAGTCCGGCCAGCGGAACCGGTCCGAGGGAAGCTCGCGCGCGAGGCCGTCGGCCGCGCGTCCGAGCTGCGACAGCCGGGAGTTGACGAGCCGGTCCTCGAGCGAGGGAACGACGATCAGGTAGACGAGCCCGAGCGCGCCGGCGAGGACGACCAGGAGCGCGAGCCCCAGGCGCGCTCCGACGCCGCTGAAGCGCCTCACGGCCGTCGCTCCCGCGAGCCTCCGTCCAGCCTACGGCTCCAACGAGCGGTACCCGACACCGCGAACGGTGAGGATGTAGCGCGGCTCCCGCGGATCCGGCTCGAGCTTCTCCCGCAGGTGCCGGACGTGGACGTCGATCGTCCGCGGCTCGCGGTACTCGGACCCGCCCCAGAGCGCCTCGAGCAGGGCCTGCCGGGAGAACACGCGCCCGGGGCGCGCGGCGAGCGTCCGCAGCAGCTCGAACTCGACGTACGTCAGCTGGACCGATCGGCCCTCGACCTCGACCGTACGGCGGGCGGGGTCGATCCGGAGCCCGTGCAGCTCGATCGTCTCCTCGTCCCGCGGCTCGTACCTCGGCGCCGAGGCCCGCCGAAGGAGCGCCTTCACGCGGCTCCGGAACTCGCGGATCGAGAACGGCTTCGTGATGTAGTCGTCGGCGCCGAGCTCGAGGCCGAGCACCTTGTCGAGCTCGTCGTCCCGCGCCGTCAGCATCACGATCGGGACGGCGCTCCGCGCGCGCAGCTGCTTGCAGACCTCGAGCCCGTCGGTCCGCGGCAGCATCACGTCGAGGACGACGAGGTCGACATGCTCCGACTCGAACTGCGCCAGCGCTTCGTCGCCGTCGCGCGCCTGGACCACGCGGTAGCCGTCGCGCTCGAGCGGATAGGTCAGGAGCTTCTGGACGGACTCCTCGTCGTCGACGAGCAGAATGGTGGCTGGATCCGGCATGGCAAGCCGACCGAGGGGCCGACGTACTATAGCCCGCGATCGCGATTCAACCGCCCCCAGCAGCTCGGGCACCGGGTCGGCGCCGGCGGCGCCGCGGGACGCCCGAGCGTCCGGTCAACAGCCGCCTCTATCGCGGTACCTGGCTCCTCGTCGGCCTGCCGCTCCTGATCGCCGCCTTCAGCGTCGAGCGGCCGCCGTCGCTGCCGGCGAGCAGGTTGCCGCCGTCCTTCGACGGGGGCGCGGCGATGTCCCTGACGACGGAGCTCGCGCGCCTCTACCCCGACCGCGCGCCGGGCACCTCGGGGGCGCTCGGCGCGACGCGGTGGCTGATCGAGAAGATGAAGCTGTTCGGGTTCAAGCCCCAGATCGACTCGTTCGAGGCGACGATCCCGGGCCGCGGGCGCGTCGCCCTCCGAAACGTGGTCTTCACCACCGGCCCGCAGAACGCGGACGCGATCGTCGTGATGGCGCACCGCGACGACTCCGGCCTCGGCCCGGGCGCGAACGACAACGCCTCCGGGACGGCGGCGCTGATCGAGCTCGCCCGGAACTACGCCGTCCCGGCCGAGACCGCGGCGCAGCCGATCGGACCACAGCATCGGCTGCTGTTCGTCTCCACCGACGGCGGTGCGTTCGGCGGGCTCGGGGCCGAGCGCTTCGCCGAGCACTTCCCCGACCGAAGCCGCGTCGTCGCCGTCATCGTCCTCGACTCGATCGCTGGCGCGAGCCCGCCGAGGCTCGAGCTCGCCGGCGACCAGCCGCGCTCGCCGGCGGCGGCGCTCGTCGAGACGGCGGCGTCGCGGATCGTCGACGAGACGGGCTCCGCGCCCGGCCGGACGAGCTGGCTCGGACAGCTGACCGACCTCGCATTTCCGTTCAGCTTCTACGAGCAGGCGCCGCTCGTCGGACGCGGCATTCCCGCCGTGACGATCACGACGAGCGGCAACCGCCCGCCGCCGTCGTTCGGCGACTCGCCTGCGCGCCTCCACCGGAAGGAGCTGACGGCGATCGGGCGTGCGACCCAGAGCGTGATCGGCTCGCTCGACGAGGGCCTGGAGCTCGCACGCGGAACGCACAGTTACGTGTACCTCGGGAACCGCCTGGTCCGCGGCTGGACGCTCGAGTTCGCGTTGACCTCGATGCTGCTTCCCTTCCTCGCTGCCACGGTCGACCTCTTCGCCCGCTGCCGGCGCCGGCGGATCCCGGTCGCTCCCGCGCTCCGCGCGTACCGGAGCCGGCTCGGCTTCTGGCTGTGGGCCGGTGCGATGTTCCTCTTCCTCGCGCTGGTCGGCGTCTGGCCCGGTGGGGCGGCGCGGCCGATCAATCCCGAGACGGCCGCCGCGGGGAACTGGCCGGCGCTCGGCCTGCTGCTCCTCCTGCTGCTGGCGCTCCCGGCGTGGCTCGTCTCGCGCAGCCGCCTCGCCCCGCGGAAGCCCGCCAGCGTCGAGGACGAGCTTGCCGGCCACACCGCCGCGCTCCTCGCGCTCTCCGTCGTCGCGCTGCTCGTGGTCGCGACGAATGCCTTCGCGCTCCTCTTCCTGCTGCCGTCCCTGCACATCTGGCTGTGGCTCCCGCAACTTCGCCACAAGGGGCCGGGGGCGCGGGCCGCGGCGCTCGCCGCCGGCCTGATCGGGCCGTTCATCCTCGTCGGCTCGTTCATGTTCCGGTACGGGCTCGGCCTCGACGCGCCCTGGTACCTTGCGGAACTCGTCGCGATCGACTACGTCTCGATCGTGGCCTTCTTTCTCGTCCTCTGCTGGCTCGCAGGGGCGGCCCAGCTGACGGCGATCGCCGCCGGCCGCTACGCGCCCTACCCGAGCGCCGCCGAGCGACCGCCACGCGGACCGATCCGCAACACGATCCGGGCGACGGTGCTCGCGTTCCGCGGCCGCCGCCGCCGCGCAACCGTTCAGCCCCCCGACGCGTTGGAGATCTGATGGCACGCGCGGCCCGGATCACGGGGACGCTGATGATCGTCGCCGGAGTGCTCTCGATCGCGTGGGCGCTCGTCGTCTGGCAGTGGCAGGACCCGTTCACGGCGATCTACGCGAAGTACCAGCAGCACAAGCTCGCCTCGAGCTTCGCGCACACGTTCGCCGACTACCACGCGCCGCCCGCGCCTGCGCAGCCGAGCGGCGCACCGGCGCGGTCGGAGCGCGCCCGCGTCGAGGCGGAGGCCCGGGCCTACCGCCTGTCGCTGCACGAGGGCGAGCCCGTCGGCCGGCTGATCGTGCCGCGCCTCGGCCTGAAGTCGATCGTCGTCAACGGCACCGAGCACGACGACCTGACCAAGGGCCCCGGCCGCGAGCTGCACACGTTCATGCCCGGCGAGGGCGAGCTCGTGTACATCGCGGGCCACCGCACGACCTACCTGGCGCCGTTCGCGAAGATCGACACGCTGAAGGCCGGCGACCCGATCACGTTCGAGCTGCCGTACGGCACCTTCCACTACGAGGTCACGCGCCACGTGATCGTCACGGCCAACGACGTCGCGGTGCTGCGGTCGCACCACCACGAGGTGCTCGCGCTGCAGGCGTGCCACCCGCGGTTCTTCGCGACGCACCGCTACATCGCGTACGCGCGCCTCGTGCGCGTCGAGCCGCGCGGCGCCCAGCCGTACAACACCGGCCCGAGCGGGCCGGTCACCTAACCGAGCGGCAGGTACCGGACCGCGGAGCCGGCGGCGAGCTCGCCGTCGCCGCGCGGAACGAGCACGAGCGCGTCCGCCTCGGCGGCGCGAACGATCATGTGCGACTCCTGGCCGGTCACCGGCGCGAGCACGACGCCGTCGTCCGTCACCTCGGTGCGCGCGCGCATGAGGTCGTCCCGCCCGGGGTTGCGCTGCACGGCGGTCGCCAGCCGGCCGGCGGCGTAGCGCGGGCCGGGGTCGGTCGCGCCCTGGAGCGCCAGCACGGCCGGTCTGACGAACAGCTCGCAGCCGACGAGCGTCGAGACCGGATTCCCGGGGAGGCCGAAGACGAGCGAGTCGCCTCGAACGCCGAACGAGACGGGCTTGCCGGGCCGGACGGCCACGCGCCAGAACACCTCCTCGACACCCAGCTCCGCCTCGATCCGCCGGACGAGGTCGTGCGGCCCGACCGAGACCCCGCCGGACGTGACGAGGACGTCGAACTCGAGCCCCGTCTCGATCGCGCGACGGTGCGCGTCCTCGTCGTCAGCGACGGACGCGAGCCGCGTCACCTCTGCGCCCGCAGTCGCCAGCTGCGCCGCCAGCATCACGCCGTTCGCCTCGTAGACCTCACCCGGCGCGAGCGTCTGGCCCGGCTCCCTGAGCTCGGTACCCGTCGTCAGCACGGCGACGCGCGGCCGCCGCGCACACACGACCTCCGCCACGCCGCCGGCGGCGAGCGCGCCGATCTGCGCGGGGCCCAGCCGCGTGCCCGCCGCGACGACGGCACCGCCCGCACGGACGTCGCGGCCGGGCTCGCGGATGTTTGCTCCTTGGGCAACAACCTCGTGAACGTCCAAATGGTTGTCTGCCTCGTCAACAAGCTCGTGCTGGATCACCGCGTCCGCGCCCTCGGGAACGAGGCCGCCCGTGGCAATCCCCATCGCCTCGCCGGGCCGGAGTGCACGCGGCGCCGGCGACCCCGCGGCGACGCGGAAGACGACCGGCAGCGTGCCCGGCGTGTCGGCCGCGCGGAGCGCGTACCCGTCCATCGCCGAGCTCCGGAACGGCGGCAGGTCGACCGCGGCGGTCGCGGCCTCGGCGAGCACGCGCCCGGCTGCGTCCGCGAGCGGCACGGTCTCCGATGGGAGGGCGCGCACGCGCTCGCGCACGAGCGCCTGGGCCCCGGCGAGCGGGAGGATCTCGTCCACGGGCGGCATACCCTACCCCCGTGGGCGCCGAGGTCATCGCCGGGCGGTACCGCCTCGACGAGCGCCTCGGCGGCGGCCTGACGGCCGACGTGTGGGCGGCCGCCGATCTCGAGCTCGACCGCAAGGTGGCCGTCAAGCTGCTCGCCGCCGACGCCGACGTCGCCCGCTTCCGGCGCGAGGCGCAGGCGGTCGCGGCGCTCGCGCACCCGAACATCTGCACGGTCTACGACTACGGCGAGGACGGCCCGCGGCCGTTCATGGTGCTCCAGTTCCTCCCGGGAGGCTCGCTCGAGCAACGGCTCGCCGGCCGTGAGCCGCTTGCGGATGCCCGGACCGCGCGGATCGCGCGCGACATCGCCACCGGGCTTGCCCACGCTCACGCCCGCGGCGTGATCCACCGCGACCTGAAGCCGGCGAACGTGCTGTTCGACGCCGCTGGGCGCGCGAAGATCGCGGACTTCGGCATCGCGCGCGTCGGCGACGGCACCGGGATGACGAAGGCGGGCGTCGTGCTCGGCACCGCGTCGTACCTCGCTCCCGAGCAGGCGGCCGGTGGGCCGCTCAGTCCCGCGACCGACGTCTACGCCTTCGGCGTGATCCTCTTCCGGATGCTTACGGGCCGCCTGCCGTTCGAGTCGCGCGACGCGCTCGCGCTCCTCGCGATGCACCGCGACCGCCCGCCGCCGGCCGTGACGGACTTCCGCGACGGTCCGCCCGCGCGGCTCGAGAGCCTCACCTTCGCCGCGCTCGCGAAGAGCCCGGTCGACCGGCCGCGCGACGGGGCAGCCCTGCTTGCCGAGTTGGGGACGCCGCCGCGGCGCCTGCCGGGGTAGGCTCGCGCGCGTGATCTCCGTCGTCGTGCCCGTGCACAACGAGGAGCGGAGCGTCGCGCTCCTCGCAGACGAGCTCGAGTCGGCCCTCCAGCCGCTCGGTACCCCGTGGGAGACGATCTTCGTCGACGACGGCTCGACCGACGGCACGTACGCGGCGCTGACGCGGTTGCACGATGCACGCGAGGACGTCCGCGTCGTGCGGCTCCGGCGCAACTTCGGCAAGGCCGCAGCGCTCGCAGCCGGCTTCGCCCAGGCGCGCGGCGAGGTGATCGTCACGATCGACGGCGACCTCCAGGACGACCCGGCGGAGATCCCGCACCTGCTCGCGAAGCTCGACGAGGGCTTCGACCTCGTCTCGGGATGGAAGGCGCACCGCCGCGACACGTTCCGTCGGCGGATGCTCTCGCGCGTCTTCAACCGTGTCACGCGCGCGATCTCGGGCGTGCGGCTCCACGACATGAACTGCGGCCTGAAGGCGTACCGGGCGGAGGTCGTGCGCGACCTGCGCCTCTACGGCGAGCTGCACCGCTTCATCCCGGTGCTCGCGCACCACCGCGGGTTCCGGATCGCCGAGCTCCCGGTGAACCACCGCCCGCGAGAGCACGGCCGCTCGCGCTACGGCCTCGAGCGGTACCTGCGCGGGTTCCTCGACCTGCTCACCGTCTCGTTCCTCGGGCGGTACCGGCACCGTCCGCTGCACCTGTTCGGCGGGATCGGGCTGGCGCTGTCGCTCGTCGGCACCGGCGTGCTCGTCTACCTGACGGTCGTGAAGATCATGGGCCACTCGATCGGGCAGCGGCCCCTGCTGATCCTCGGCGTCCTGCTCGTCGTCGTCGGGTTCCAGGTCTTCTCGCTCGGGCTGATCACGGAGCTGATCACGAGCCACCACGAGGAGCGCGCGTCCGAGCGCGAGCGGGCCGGGGCGCTCGTCGACGAGATCCTGAGCTGAAGGTCCTCTACTTCGGCAGCTACGAGCGCGCGTACCCGCGGAACGCGCAGGTGATCTCGTGCCTGCGGCGCGCAGGGGTCGAGGTGGCCGAGCGCCACGAGCCGGTGTGGGAGGGGCGTGAGCACAAGTTCAGCGTCGGGCCCGGTGCAGCCGTGCGGCTCGCGCGCGCCGAGCTCCGGCTCCGGCGCGGACGCACGGATGCCGACGCGGTCATCGTCGGGTACCCCGGGCAGCTCGACGTCGGCGCCGCCCGGCGGCTCGGCCGGCCGGTCGTCTTCAACCCGCTCGTCTCGCTCTGGGACACGCTCGTCGAGGACCGCGGGCTGTTCCGGTGGGCAGGCCGCGCGCTGCGGGCGCTCGACCGCCGGGCCTTTCGCAGCGCCGACGTGGTCGTCGCCGACACGCGCGCGCACGCGGCCCGCTTTCGCGAGCTCGGCGCGCGCCGCGTCGAGGTCTGCTTCGTCGGCGCCGAGGAGCGCGTCTTCCGGCCCGGGTGGGAGGGAGGAGACGCGGCGCTGTTCGTCGGAAAGCTGATCCCGCTGCACGGACTGGAGACGATCCTCGCCGCGGCGCGGCTCGCGCCCGAGCTGCGCTTCCGGATCGTCGGCAGCGGCCAGCTCGACGCGGTGCTCGACGGCCGCCCGCCGAACGTCGAGCACGTGCCGTGGGTCGAGTACGAGCGCCTGCCGGGCGAGCTCCACCGGGCGCGCTGCGCGCTCGGGATCTTCGGAACGTCCGCGAAGGCGGCGCGCGTGATCCCGAACAAGGTCTTCCAGGCGATCGCGTGCGGCACGCCGGTCGTCACCGCCGACACGCCGGCGGCGCGGGAGCTGCTGCGCGACGGCGAGAGCGCGCTGCTCGTCCCGGCCGGCGACCCGCAGGCGCTCGCCGACGCGATCCGCCGCGTCACACCGGAGCTCGGCGCGGCCGGGTATGCCGCCTACCGCGAGCACGCGAGCGAGGACGTCCTCGGCGCGCGCTGGCGCGGCCTGGTCGAATCGCTCCTGTGAGAGCCCGCGCGCTCCTCTGGGCCGCGATGACCGCGTACGCGGCGGGTTTCTCGTCGCTCTCGATCCTCCGCCACCGCGCGTTCAACGACGGCCGCTACGACCTGGGCAACATGGTGCAGACGGTCTGGAACACGGCTCACGGCCACTTCCTCCAGATGACGAGCGGCGACGGGCGGCAGATCTCGCGCCTCGCCGCGCACTTCGATCCGATCCTCGCCGCGTTCGCGCCGCTCTGGTGGATCTGGCCGAGCCCCGACATGCTGCTCGTCGTCCAGGCGATCGTCGTCGCCCTCGGCGCGCTGCCGGTCTTCTGGCTCGCGCAGAAGCATCTCGGAAGCGCCCGCGCCGGCCTCGCCTTCGCGCTCGTCTACCTGCTCTACCCGGCGACCGAGTGGCTGACGCTCAACGAGTTCCACCCCGTCGCGCTCGCCTGCCCGTTCCTCCTGTTCGCGTTCTGGTACCTGGACGAGGACCGGCTCCTGCCGTTCGCCGTCTTCGCGGCGCTCGCGATGACGACGAAGGAGGAGATCGGCTTCGCGGTGGCGGCGATGGGCGTCTGGTACGCGGCGCGGCGGCGCCGGCGGCCCGGCGCCGGGATCGCCGCCGTCGGCGTCTTCGTCTCTGCGCTCGCGATCGCGGTGATCGTCCCGCACTTCAACGCGGGCGCGGAGTCGGCGTTCTACGGCCGCTACGACGCGATCGGCGGCTCCGCCGGCGGGATCGCGAGGACGGTGGTCACGCACCCGTGGCGGATCCTCGAGGAGGCGTTCCGGGGCAACGACGTGCACTACCTGCTCCACCTCGTCCTGCCGCTCGCGCTCCTCTTCGTGCTCGCGCCGCTCGCGCTCCTGATCGCCGTGCCCGAGCTGGCCCTGAACGTCCTCTCCGCGACCTCGACGCAGACCTCGATCCACTTCCACTACACGGCCGGGGCGATCCCGGGCCTGATCGTCGCCTCGGTGCTCGGCGCCGCCGCGCTCGCCCGGCGCTACCCGGCACTCCCCGTCGCCGCGGCCGCGGTCGCCGTCGCCCTCGTCGCGAACTGGAAGATCGGCGCCGTCCCGCTCTGGGGCGACGTGCCGGGCGGCGAGGACTACCAGCGCAACGACTGGCGCGTCACCGCCCACGACCACATCGCCGAGCGCGCGGTGAAGCTCGTCCCGCCGCACGCCGTCGTCAGCGCGACGAACGTGCTCGGCGCGCACCTCTCGGCACGGCGCCGCGTCCTCAGCCTGCCGAAGCTCGGCGACGCGACCTGGGTCGTCGCCGACGAGACCCGGTCGAGCTACGCCGACCGCGTCGCGCCGCTGCCGTCGGCGGCGGCGCTCGTCCGGCTGCGCCGGAACCCCGACTGGAAGCTCGTGTTCGAGCGCGACGGCGTGCTCGTCTTCCACAAGAGAACCGCGTAGAGGGCGACGAGGACGAGGTTGCGGACGAGCAGCGTCCAGACCTGCGGCCCCACCTTCCAGAGCTCCGGGTAGTCGAAGTACCAGCTCTGCGCGAGCGCGAGCGCAGCGACGAGCGCGGCACAGGCGGCGACGCCGCCGAACGGGATCAGCGGAATCAGCCAGACCGCGTACTGCGGCGAGAGCACCTTCGCGAAGGCGAGCAGGGCGGCGACCGCGGCGCCGAACGCGACCGCGAGCCGCCGGCGCCGGGCGTACGCGACCCAGACCGCGACCACGGCGAGCGCTGCGAGGGCCGAGGTCGCGTAGCCGAGCGCGTGGGGGAGGCCGCCCGAGAGGTCGCGGGAGACCGCCGGGTGCGTCGTCTTGACGACGTGCGCGTCGTAGACGCCGACGCGGTCGCCGACGAGCAGCACGCTCGCGGCGAGGCTCTCGGCATGCAGCCCGCGGCCGAGCTGCGCGTGGATGCTGTCCCAGACGCCGCTCGGCGACAGGGCGACCCAGGGCACGACGAGCACGGCGGCGACGGCGGCGAACGCCGCCAGCGTCCGCCCCGCCGCCGCACGCCCGAGGTGGAGGAGCGCGAGCGGCACGAGCACGATCGGGTACAGCTTCGCCGCGAACGCGGCGCCGAGCAGCCCGCCGGCGAGGGCGCCGCGGCCGTAGAGCAGCGCGGCGAGCGCCGCGAGCGTCAGCAGCGCCGGCCACGCGTCGTAGGTGTTCAGCGACACGGGCCCGAGGGCGATCGGCGCGAGCGCCAGGAAGAGCGCCGCCGCGCCGATCTCGACGGCGCTCCGTCCCGCGCGCGCGAGGAGCAGCGCGACGAGGTAGATCGACGCGATCCCGCACAGCGTCATCAGCACCTTGAACAGCGCGTCGTACGCCCCTCCGGGGGCGAGCGAGGGCGCGGTGAAGAGCGGGATCGCCCCCGGGGGATACTCGACCGGGAAGTCGCGGTAGGGGATACGCCCGTCCAGTAGCGCGTCGCCGTACTGCCTGTAGACATGCAGGTCGCGGAACTTCGCGCCGCGGAAGAGCCCGCCGCTCGGGACGGCCAGGGCGCCGAGGAAGATCGGGGTCGCGAGCGCGGTCACCCGCGCAGCCAGCCCCGGCTGGCTCCGCACTACTGCGGCAGCTGCTCGGTGGTGGTGACGGGCGGCGGCGCGGGCTCCGTCGTCACCGGCGGCGGCGGGGGCGGCGGCGGCTCGCTCGTCGTCACCGGAGGCGGCGGCGGTGGCTGCGGCGGCACCGTCGGCGTCACCGGGGGAGGCAGCGGCGCCTCGGTCGTCGTCGCCTCGGTCGTCGTCGGCGGCGCCTCGACGGGCACCGTCACGGTCTGCACGGTCGTCCCGGGCGCCGTCGTCGCGGCCTTCGTCGTCGTCTTGCCCGTCGTCGTGTCGCCGGTCGTGTCCGGGGCCGAGTCGTACTGGATCGAGTAGTCGCCGCGGTGGAACGGCTTCCAGACCGGGAACGTCTTCGGCTCGGGGAAGTCCTGCGGCGGCGAGTAGCGGACGGCGCGCTCCATGAAGAGCCGCCAGATCTCGGCCGGGAAGCTGCCGCCGGCGACCGCGATCCCGTGCACGTTCTCCATCGGGATCTCGGCCTGCGGGTAGCCGACCCAGACGGTCGCCTCGAGGTTGGGGAGGTAGCCGCAGAACCACGCGTCGGCGTGGTCGTCGGTCGTGCCCGTCTTGCCCGCCGCCGGCCGGCCGAAGTTCGCGCGCGTGCCCGTCCCGTAGAGGACGTTCTGCTCGAGGATCTTCGTCACCGTGTACGCGACGCCGTCGGAGATCACGCGGCGGCGCTTCGGCTTGCCCCAACCGGCCTGGTCGTCCTCCTTGCCGTTCGCCAGGATCACCCTCCGGATCGCCGTCGGCTCGGAGTAGATCCCTCCGGCGGCGAGGGTCGCGTACGCGGAGGCCATGTCGAGCGGGGAGACGGCGTTGGCCCCGAGGCCGATCGACGGCACCGGCTGGAGCGGGCTCTTCACGCCGAGCCGGTGCGCCATCGCCGCGACGTTCTCGGGGCCGACGTCGAGCGTCAGCTGCGCGTAGACCGTGTTGTCGGACTGGAGCGTCGCCTGCTGGACCGTGATCGTGCCCGAGTACGTGTGGCTGTAGGTCGAGACCTCCCAGGGCTCGACCGAGGGGTCGGGCTGGTAGAAGAACGGCGCCGAGACGTACGTCGACGTCGCGGGGTTGATCCCCTGCTCGACCGCCTCGGTCAGCACGAAGGTCTTGAACGTCGAGCCGGCCTGGCGGCGCGCCTGCGCGACGAGGTTGAACTGGTTCTTGACCCGGCCTGGGTAGACGGCGGTCATCGCGCGGATCGCGCCGTTCGCCGGGTTGATCGAGACGAGCGCCGCGGCCGGGTCGTTCTTCTCGTTCAGCGTCTCGGCGATCGCCTGGCGCGCGGCCCGCTGGAAGGCGGGGTCGATCGTCGTGTAGACGCGCAGGCCGCCGGACTGCACCGTCTGCGCGCCGTACTTCTCGATCAGCTGGTCACGGACGAAGCTGAAGAAGTACGGCTCGCGGATCTTCGTGTACAGCCGCCCGGGCTTCAGGTGCAGGCTGCGGTCGGCGAGGCCCCGCTGGAGCTGCGCGTAGCTGATGTCGTGGTTCGTGTAGAGCGCGTTCAGCACGACCTGGCGGCGCGCGAGCGCGGCGTCGGGGTGGAGGACCGGGTCGTAGAGCGAGGGCGCCTGCGGGAGACCCGCGAGCAGCGCCGCCTGGATCATCGTCAGCTTGCTCGCGGGCCGGGAGAAGTACGTCTGCGCGGCGGCCTCGACGCCGTAGGCGTGGTTGCCGAAGTAGACCTGGTTCATCCAGGTCGTGAGGATCCGGTCCTTCGACCAGCGCTTGCTCAGCTTGAACGCGAGGCAGACCTCCTTGACCTTCCGCTCGAAGGTCCGCTCGCGGGAGATGTAGAGGTTGCGGACGACCTGCTGGGTGATCGTCGAGCCGCCCTCGACGACCTTGCCCTTGTTCAGGTCGCGCCACGCCGCACGCAGGATGCCCTCGTAGTCGACCCCGCCGTGCTCGTAGAAGCGGCGGTCCTCGGTCGCGATCACCGCCTTCGCCATCCACGGGCTGATCGCGTTCAACGTGACCGGCTGGCGGTTGCGCTCGGCGGGGATCGAGCCGAGCAGCGAGCCGTCTGCCGCGTACACGAAGGAGTTCTGGCCGATCGCGACCGGGCGCAGCGAGGAGAGGGTGCACGAGTTCTTGAACGCCGCCGTCGCGCCCAGCGTGGTCAGGCCGAGGACGATCGGGACCCCGAAGAGGACGATGAGGACGACGCCGACCGCGTTGCGGCGGCCGTGGCGGCGGCGGCGCCCGCGGGCGCGCAGCCGCTTGCGGCGCGCGCGGCCGCCCCTCGGGAGGCCGTCGAAGAGCTCGTCGCGCTCCTTCTTCGTCACGCGTAGATCCCCGCCGTCCGCAGACGCTTGTGGGCGCGCAGCCGGAGCTCGTGCTCCAGGCGCTCCGCGTCGTCCGCGTCGGTCGCCAGCGCCCGCACGGTGACGCTCGCGTTGCCGTCGAGACCGGCGACGAACGCCTCGAGCTCCCGCTCGCCGGCGCACTCCGCCCGCAGGAGCTGGATCACCTTCTCGAGGTCGGCGCTCAAAGGAACGTGCACGGTGATCTCTGCTCTCTGCGCCCGATCGACGATCGTCGAGTTGCGGATGGTATCCGAGGCGAGTTTCTCGTTGGGGATCACGAGCCTGGTGTCATCGTCGGCACGGACGAACGTGTGCGTGAGCCGGATCTCCTCGACGACGCCGTCGGTGCCGTCGACGGTGATTCGGTCGCCGATCCGGAGCGGTTGGGTGAGCGCGATCAGGATCCCGGCGGCGAAGTTCGACAGCGGGCGCTGCGCGGCGAAGCCGAGGATCAGCCCGATGACCGCGCCGGAGGCGAGGAGCGCGCCGGCGACGCTGCGGACCTGCGGGATCACGAGCAGGCCCGACAGCAGCGCGACGAACACGATCGCCGTCATCACCGTCCGGCGCAGCACGCGGTAGCGCGTGACAGTCCCCGCGGCGAGCTGCCCGCGGCGCATGCGCACGTCGACGAGCTTCGCCGCGAGCAGGCTCAGGACGAGGACGCAACCGAGGATCGTGAACCGTTGCCAGTAGGGCATCGCGACCTGCGTACTTCGACGTCGCTAGAGCTGTTGCCTGCCGGCATAGCCGTCGTCGAGGCCGTGCCAGTAGGCGACCTCCTCTTCGCCGAGCTGCCAGCAGAGCAGGATGTCCTCGCCGTCACGCTGCGCGGGGAAGTCGACGAGGCCGGAATCGAGGTCCTTGACGAGCACGCCTACCGCTTGTACGTCGCCGACCGCCGTCGCCAGCACAGCCGCCGCCCCGTCGACCGCGGCTTGCAGCGCCGCGAGCTCGGCCGGCGGGATCCCGCCGCCGTTGCCGGCGATCCGCCGCGCGACCTCGTCGTGCCGCTCCTGCGCGTCGTCGAGCGCGCGCTTCGCGGCGACCATCGCCTCGACGAGCGGGCGCAGTTCCGGCAGCGCCGCATTTGCCTGCTCAGGCGTGAAGACGCGCAAGGCCACCGAACTATGATCGGGTGCTCGTGAGCACGGTTCAAGAGCGGCAGCGCATCCGCCTGTCAGAGCTGCGGATCAACCGCGCGCGCGGCCCCGCGCTCGAGATCTTCGCCTGGAGCCGCGCCGCAATCTGGGCGGCGGCGCTCTTCGCCTGGCTCGTCTTCGAGCCCAACCGCCATCCGCGCGCGGACCGCTGGGACGACCCGTCGCTGACGCGCGACCTCGGCTGGGTGACCGACGTCTGGGCGCGCTGGGACAGCGTCTGGTTCCTGCGCATCGCCGAGCACGGCTACGGCGGCATCCAGCACGGCGCCGCGGCCGCGTTCTACCCCCTCTACCCGCTCACGCTCGCAGGCGTCGGCCGCGCGTTCGGCGGGCACTACGTCGTCGCCGGGATCGTCGTCTCGCTCGCCGCCGCGCTCGCGTCGTTCCTGCTGCTCTACCGCCTCGCCGAGGAGCGTCTCGGCGCGGACGGCGCGCGCCGTGCCGTGCTCTACCTCGCCGTCTTCCCGATGAGCCTGTTCCTGCAGGCCGTCTACAGCGAGTCGCTGTTCCTCGCGCTCGCCCTCGGTGCGTTCCTGCTCGCGGAGCGGCGCCGCTGGCTGGGCGCCGGAGCGGCGACGGGGCTCGCGATCCTGACGCGCATCTCCGGCGTCGCGCTCCTGCCCGCGCTCGCGCTGATCGCGTGGCGGCGCCCACCCGCGGAGCGGCCACGGGCGTTCGCGAGCCTGTGCCTCGCACCACTGCTCTTCGCCGCCTACCCGCTCTACCTCGGTCTCGCGCGCGGCGACGCGTTCGCGTTTGCGCGCTCGCAGGGCTTCTGGAACCGCCACCTCTCGCACGCGGGCCCGCTCGGCGGGATCTGGGACGGCTCGCGCGCCGCGTGGGCGGGCGTGCGCCAGCTCGCCTCCGGCTCGCACACCCACTACTACTGGTCGCCGGTCCGCGACGCCGACCCGATGCGCGTCGCGGCCGTCAACCTCGAGGCCTTCGCGTTCCTCGTCCTGCTCGTCGCGCTGACGGTGCTCGCGTGGCGGCGCTTCGGCGCGCCGTACGGCCTCTTCGCCGCGGTCAGCCTGGCGATTCCGCTCAGCGTCCCGAGCGAGCGATGGCCGCTGCTCTCGCTGCCGCGCTTCGGGCTCGTGCTCTTCCCGTGCTTCCTCGCGCTCGCGACGCTCGGCGGGCGGCCGCGGGTGCACACCGCGATCCTCGTCGTCAGCTCGGTGATGCTCGGCGTCGCGGTCACCCAATGGGCGCTCTGGCAATGGGTCGCCTAGCGGCGGCGCTTGCCGCCGTCGCGCTGATGCTGGGAGCGACGGCGTGCGGTGAGCGGTCGGAGCCGACCGGGGCCGACGCGCACCTCTACCCCGTGACGGTGACGACCGAGCGGCCCGTGGTCGTGGATGCGCCGGCACGGAGGATCGTCGTCCTCGACGACGCCGCCGGCGAGATCCTCACCGGCCTCGGCGTGCGCCACCGCGTCGTGCTGCGCGCGAACGACGGCGCGGTCGACGTTCGCGCGGTCCGGCGCGCGCGGCCCGACCTGATCGTGGCGCCGCCGGATGCGAACGAACGTGACCTGTCACGCGCGACGGCGGGCAGGCACACGCGGGTGTACACGGTGCCGAGCGACTCGATCCGCCAGGTGGAGCGCGCGATCACGCAGCTCGGGCTGCTCACCGGCTCGCCCGTCGCCGCGCGGGGGCTCGTGCGCCGGATCGAGGATCGCCGCCACGAGGTGGCGGTGAAGCTCGCGCGTGTCGCCGACGTCAGCGTCTTCGTCGACACCGGCTTCCTCAACACCGTGCCCGACCAGTCGCTGATCGGCGACGTCCTCCGCGAGGCGCACGGTACGAACGTCTTCGGGAGCACCGCGGAGGCCGGGCCGGTCGAGGTCGCCGACCTGCTGCGGCTCGATCCGCAGGTGTACCTCGCGACCTCGGATGCCGAGGTGACGCTCAAGGATCTGCGCCGGGGCCCCACGCGCAAGCTCCGGGCCGTCAAGAACGACCGCTTCGTCGTCGCGAACGCGGACCTGCTCCAGCCCGGCCCGCGGATCGGCGACGGGCTGATGCAGGTCGCCCGGCTGCTCCACCCGGATGCGTTTCGCTGAGCTCGACGCCGTCACCGTCGACGGCTACGGGACGCTCGTCCGGCTGCGCGATCCTCTGCCGCTCTTCCGGCGCGAGCTGCAGGCGCGCGGGATCGATCGTCCGGCCGACGCGATTCGCGCCGGGTTCGAGGCCGAGGTCGCGTACTACCGGCCGAACGCGCTCCTGGGGCGGGACGCGGAGAGCCTTGCGGAGCTGCGCCTCGAGTGCACGCGCATCTTCCTCGCGGGAGCCGGGATCGATCTCGAGGCGGCGTCGTTCGTCGACGCCTTCATGCGCGCGATCGTGATGGAGCCGATCGAGGGCGCCTTCGAGACGGTGCGGTCGCTGCGTGCGCGCGGGCTCGAGGTCGGCGTCGTCTCCAACTGGGACGTCGGCCTGACCGAGCAGCTCGAGCAGCTGGGCGTCGCGTCGCTCTTCACGACGATTGCGACGACGGCCGAGGCCGGCGCGCCGAAGCCTGAGGCGGCGGTCTTCCGGCTGGCGCTCGGGCGAATGGGGATCGAGCCCGCGCGTGCGCTGCACGTCGGCGACGAGCCGGGCGACGAGGAGGGAGCCCGCGCGGCCGGGATGCGGTTCGCGCCGGCGCCGCTCGCGACCGCGTTCAGCGCGTGGGAATGACCGCAGGCTCGACGGAGCCGGAATGACGGGGCCGCTCGAGCGCGGCCGGCTGACGGGCTGGGTCGTCCTCGTCTCCGTCCTCGCGCTCCTCGGCTACGCGAGCCGGGCGGGAGGCGGCAAGCCGCCCGAGAACGCCGCCTACCACTACTCGACCGCGATCGCGGGCGTCGTCCAGTACGCGATCATCCTCGCGGTCGTGCTCGCGATCGCCCGGCCGGAGTGGCGGCGACTCCTCGCGCTGCGACCACCGTCGTCGTACGGCCGCGCTCTCACCACCGCCCTCGTCGCATTCGCGCTCGTCTACGCCGTCAGCGGGATCGTCTCGACGTACAGCCACCCCGACCGGGAGCAGGGCCTGACGCCCGACCATTGGGACCCGCACCGCGTCGCGCCGTACGTCGTCAACTTCGTCGTCTTCGTCGCGGTGGCGCCCGCGATCGAGGAGCTGACCTTCCGCGGGCTCGGCTACTCGCTGCTCGAGCCGCTCGGCCGGATGCAGGCGATCCTCTGGATCGGGATCGCCTTCGGCCTCGCGCACGGCCTCGTCGACGCGCTCCCGATCCTGATCGCGTTCGGCTGCGGGCTGGCGCTGATCCGGGCCCGGACGAACAGCGTCTATCCCGGAATCGTCGTGCACGGCCTCTTCAACGCGATCGCGTTGATCGTTTCCGTGACGACCTGACGCCGTTCTATATTTGCCACCGTGCGCCGCGCGCTGCTCGTGCTCCTGCCGCTCGTCGCGTGGCCCACAGCCGCGACGGCGAAGCCGGTCGCGGCCGACGCGACCCTGGCGCTGAAGGCGCCGGCGGCGACCATGTACCTGCACCGGATCGAGTTCGTCGGCCGGATGATCCCGGCGGCGAAGGATGCGCGGGTGCGGCTCGTCCGCGGCGACACGTTCGTCGCCTACGGCCGCGTCCGCGGCGACGGCACGTTCCGGATCCCGGTCCGGCTCGCCAATCCCGGCCCGTTCCACGTCACCTGGCTGAGCGCGGTCTCGAACGAGGTCACCGTCCGGGTCCGCCCGCGGCTGGACGCGAGGCTCGTCGGCGCGCGCGTCGCGGGGGCGCCGCTCCGGCTGGAGACGTCGCTGCTGCCGGCCACCGCCGGGACGATCCGGGTGCGCGTCCTCCGCGGCGGGAAGGTCGGCATCGACCGCCACGTCCCCGCGAACACGAGCGTCGACCTCAGCACGCGCGAGGCGGGCGACCTCCGCATCCAGGTGGCGACGGTGCCGCGCCCGGGCTACGACCCCCTCCGGCGCGAGCTGACGGCGACCGTGCGCGCCCCGAACCTCGCGCTCGGCACGACGAGCCAGACCGTCGCAGACCTCGCCCGGCAGCTCGCCGCGCTCCACTACGCCGTCCCGTCGTTCTCGGCGACCTTCGGCAACGACTTCCAGGAGACCGTGTGGGCGTTCCAGAAGGTGCAGGGGATGGAGCGGACGGGCGCCGTCGACGCGGCCTTCTGGGCACGACTCGCCCAGCCTCGGATCCCGCAGCCGCGCTACCGCGAGCCGGCCAGCCACATCGAGGTCGACAAGACCCGCCAGGTGCTCTACCTCGTCCGCAACGGCCAGATCACGCTGATCTCACCGGTGGCGACCGCCGGGATCGCCGGCTACCACACGCCCGAGGGGCGCTTCGCGATCTACGAAAAGCGGACGGGCTGGGACCACAGCCCGCTCGGCGTCCTCTGGAACCCGATGTACTTCGTCGGCGGCTACGCGATCCACGGCGGCGATCCGGTACCGCCGTACCCGGCCTCGCACGGCTGCGTGCGCGTGCCGGACTTCGTGATCTCCCGGCTCTTCTACTCGGAGCCGTACGGCGAAGCTGTCTTCGTCTACAGCTAGAGCGGCCGCGCTCGCGCTCGTCGTGCTGGCGATCGCCGGCGGCGTCGTCTGGACGCGCGTCGTCGAGGCGAGCGGCTCGAAGGCGGTCGCGTGGCAGGACGTGACCGCGCAGGTGCGGGGCGAAGCGCTCTGGCCGAAGTCCGTGACGCGCTCCTTCTGGCGGCAGCGCCAGGTCGACCGCTACCTGGCGCGGATCTTCCCGCGTGACGCGCCGGCGCTGCCGCGCGTGGACTACGCGCGCCGGCGGCTCGTCCTGATCGCCGCCGGGCCGCGGTCGAGCACGGGCTACGGGGTCGAGGTCCTGCGCGCGACCGAGCGGCGCGGCGACATCCGCATCCTCGCGCGCGAGCTCACGCCGTCCCTCGGCGAGCGCGTGCAGGCGCAGCTGACCTCGCCGTTCCGGCTGATCACGATCCCGAAGACGTCGAAGCGCGTCTACGTACAGTGGCAGGGCCGCCCATGACGGACGAGACGATCACCCGGCTCCGCGAGCAGATCGCCGGCACCGACCGCGCGATCCTGGAGGCCGTCAACCGGCGGCTCGAGCTCGTCGCTCGGGTGCGGGCGTACAAGGAGTCGAACGGGATCGCATTTCACGATCCCGGCCAGGAGGAGCGCCTGCTCGGCGCGCTCGCCGATGCGAATTCGGGTCCGCTCTCGGACGGCGGCGTCCGCGAGCTGTTCGAGGCGATCCTCGACCTCTCCAAGCGAGAGGTCGCGAGGGGGGACTAGGTCTCCTCCTCTCCTTCGACGGCGAACTCGTCCGGCGTGACCTGGTCGAGGAACTTGCGGAACTCGTCGACGATCTCCTCCTCGTTCACTTCCTCGCCCTCGAACTCGATCGCCGACTCCTCGATCACGCGCTCGTCGGCGAAGATCGGCGCCTCGGCGCGGACGGCGAGCGCGATCGCGTCCGACGGCCGGGAGTCGATCTCGATCTCCGACCCGTCCTGCTGGATCGTGATGCTGGCGTAGAAGGTGTTGTCGCGGAGCTCGGTGACGGTGATCCGCGTCACGCGCGCTTCGAGCTGGGAGAGCATGTCGGTGACGAGGTCGTGCGTCATCGGGCGGGGCGTCGACGCGCCCTGGAGCTTCATCAGGATCGCCGCCGCCTCCGGGTGGCCGATCCAGATCGGCAGGAACTTGTTCCCGTCGGCGGTCTTCAGGAGGACGATCGGCTGCTTGCCGACGATGTCGAAGCTGACGCCGTAGATGACCATCTCGTGCATCGCGACAGGGCCTCCCGACCCATCTTAGCCGAGCCCTCTGCGGCGGAAACCGAGGCTGCTAGCCGCCTGCCGCTACCACTCGCTGTCACCGAGCTCGTTGCGCGCGAAGACGTTCTTCTTGACGGTGACCTGCATCACGAAGCCGTCGGTCGGGTGCTTGCAGAGCCCGAATCCGCCGTTGTCGACGATCTGGTTGGCGGTCACCGCCAGGTGCCCGTTCCCGTCCGCCTGCCCACCCTGGAGGCAGACGCCGCCGCGCAGGAACGGACCGAGGGTCTTCGCGTTCGCGCTGATCACGTTCTGCGTCAGCGTGATGCCGTCAGCGACGTACGGCAGGCCGTCGTTCAACGCGAGGGCGAGGAGGACGCCGGCGCCGGCGTTGTTGGCGATCGTGTTCCGGCTGATCGTGATCGACTTGGCCGGGTAGGCGCGGGTGTTCGGCTCGACGTCGATCCCCGCCCACGGGCCGGTGTAGGAGACGAGCGCGGGGCCTCTCGGCCCGAGCGCCTTCGGGTTGCCGGCGCCGCCGATCACGTTCGAGTCGATCGTCACCCCGACTGCGCCGACGACCGAGATCCCGTTCCGGCGCGCAGCCATGATCTTGCTGTTCAGGATCGAGACCGGGCCGGCGTAGTTGGTGCCCGGGCCGGCGTAGTTCCGGCCGTTTGCGCGCCCCGTCACCTGGATCGCGTCGATCGGCGACCCGCCGAAGTTCAGCTTGCTCAGGGTCACGTCGGCGCCGGCGACGACGACGCCGAAGCCGGTCGTCGTGTCGGGGACGATCAGCTTCAGCTTCGAGATCGAGACGTGCTGCGGCAGCACGCCCGTGTTCGAGCTCCGGTTGACGAAGAAGATCGCGTCCGCCGGGATCGGGTCGCCGTCGTCCGAGGTCAGCCGGACCGGGCCCGGCCCGAGGTACTGGATGCAGGCGCCGTCGGTCGAGGTGATCGAGGTGCCGTCCCTCGAGACCCAGAGGCCGCGGGTCTGGTAGCACTTCCCGCCCGAGAGCCTCTTGAGGACGATCTTCCCGCCCCGGTCGAGCTTCTGCTGCAGGGTCTTCGTGTCGTCGCGCGCGAACGCCTGCCCGGCCGTACCGAGGAATGCGAGGACGGCGGCCGCCGTGACGGCCTTGCGAAGACCCCTCTCCACCCGCGGATCGTAACCCGGTTCCGGCTAGATGCCTATGACCCGGGAGAGGAGTTCTTCGTCCAGAACGGGCTGGACTCGATCCCCGGACAGGCCGGCTTGCCCGTCAGGTAGTAGTCGTCGTGGCCCGGGTCGAGCGTCAGCGCCGCCCAGTTCCGTCCACTCGGCCCCTGATAGAGGATGTCGCTGTTGTTGTCGTTGACGTGGCCGGTGCCGTCCGCGTGCGGCGCGCAGTCGGGCACCGCGCCGAAGTTGTGGGTCAGCTCGTGCGCGAGCAGGTACGTGCCGCCGGCCGGGAACACGGTGTTCGTGGCGGGATAGATCCCGCAGGCGGCCTCGTAGAGGATCGTCGTGTTCCCGCTCGTCTCCCCGCACGCGTAGGCGCCGATGTCGATCCACACGACCGTCTTCTCCGTGGGCGAGGCGAGGGGAGCGGCCGCGACGAGATCGCCCGTGATGCGGTCGAACGTGCCGGCGGCCGCGAGCTGCGCGGCGGTGTGCGCGAGCTTCACCGTCGTCACCGTCGGCGCCCCGCCTGCGGAGCGGATCCAGCGGGGCTGCACGTTGCCCTGCGTCTGCGTCGCGAACCACGCGTTCACCTGGTTGATCTCGTTCGTGATCGCGGCCACGGCCGTCGGGCTCGCGGTCTGGTCCGAGGCGAGCGCGTAGACCGCGCGGAACGAGGTCGCCGGCGACGAGACCGCCCCCGACGTCACCGAAACGCTGTACGGGCCGCACCTGACGCCGACGAAGAGCGGGGTCCGCGGGACGTTCACCCGCAGGACGAACGGCCCGGTCGACGGCGCCGTCAGCGTGAACCTGAAGCGCCCGGAGACGTCCGCCGTCGTCGAGGCTGCGGTCGACCAGGCCGACCCGACCCGGACCTGCGCCTGGACCGCGCGGAACGCGCCAGGCGTGACCGTCCCCGAGAGGACGACGGTCCCGCCCGCCGCGACGCTGCCGGCCGAGGTCGAGGCGGTGCACGAGTCCGTCCGCACGGCGCCGGCCGGCGACGCGCCGAAGAGGGCTACGGCGGCGACTCCGAGGACGGCGGCGAGAAGGAGCACGCGACGCATCCGAGGCGGCGAGCCTAGCGCATCGTCGCCAGGCGCAGCACGAGCTCGCGCCACCGGCCGGGGCGGGGCAGCTCCTGCGCGCGGCGGCGCGCGGCCGCGACGAGTCGCTCCCGCTCGGCGGGATCGGCGAGCACGGCCTGCAGCACCCCCGCGAGCGCTGCCGCGTCACCGGCGGGGAAATACGCAGCCGCGTCGCCGCCGACCTCGCGATGCGCCGGGATGTCGCTCGCGATCGTCGGCAGGCCGTGGGCAAGGCTCTCGGCGACCGGCAGCCCGTAGCCCTCGTACGACGAGGGGCTGACCGTCGCCGCGGCCGTCTCGTACAGCCGCTCCAGTGTCGCCTCGTCGACCCAGCCGGCGACCTCGACGTGGGCGCCGAGCGCTCGCAGCTCGTGGCGTCGTCCCTCCGTCGGACCGGCGAGGACGACCCGTCGGCCCAACGCCTCCGGCAGCAGCGCGACCGCGGCGGCGACGGTCTCGACGTCCTTGTACGGGCGCGCCGCACCGACGACGAGGAGGTGGCCGGCCGCGTCGCCCCCGCCGGGCAGCGCGAGCGGGACCGGCGGGGGCACGACCTCCATCGAGATCGACCTGCCCAGCGCCGTCCGCAGCTCCTCCCGCGAGAACTCGGAGATCGTCGCGAGCAGCGCTGCATGACGGGCAGCGCGCGGGACGAGCGCGCGGTAGAACACGCGCTCGAGCGCCCCCGAGGTGTGCGGCCGGACGAAGCGGCGGGCGTCGTTCACGCAGAGGAGCACACGCGCGCGGCCCCAGACCGGGGCCTGGTCGCCGACGCAGACGAGCACGGTGCCGGCGCCGTCGCGGGCGGGCGCGACGAGCTGCTGGTAGAGGATCCGCCGCCACCGCGGACGGCTGCCCGCGAGCGGCGTGCGGATGCGAACGCGCGGCGCGCAGACCGCCGCGAAGTGCTCCCGCGCCTCACCCGTGCAGCGGAGCTCGACGGCGAACCGATCCGGCAGCTCTGCGAGGTCGCGGAGCACCGCCGCGACGAGCCGCGCCACTCCCGTCGGCTCCGTGCCGACCTGGAGCGCGTCCACGACGACAGCGGTCATGTGCGGGCGATCGCGCGCGCGGCGGTGTTGCGGACGAGCGCCCAGGCCAGCTTCGTCGCGATTCCTCCGTAGACGAGAGCGTTGACGAGCGGGCTCCGCCGCGGCGCGAGGTGCGTCCGGTAGAACCGCGCCATCCCGCTGTGGAACGCGAGCGTGAGCCGCGGCGAGCGGTGGCGCCCGCTCGCGGCCGCCTTCACGTGCAGCGCGGTCACGCTCGGCTCGTACCACGTCACCCATCCGGCCTGCGCGAACCGGAAGCAGAGGTCGAGATCCTCCATGTACATCCAGTACCGCTCGTCGAAGCCGCCGACCTCCTCGACCGCGGCGCGCCGGATGAGCATGAACGCGCCGTTGACGGCGTCGACCGGGCCGGCCTCGACGTCCGGCGCGCGGTACTGCGCGAGCGGCCGAGGCGCTCGGCGGGCTCGCCCGAGGCCGGTGAAGTGCCCGAGCGCGCCGAGGATCGTCGGGAACGAGCGCCGCGCGGCGTGGTCGAGACGACCGTCCGGCCGCACGAGCTTGCAGCCGCAGATGCCGACGTCCGGCCTGTGCTCCATCAGCGCGAGCAGCGCGTCGAGCGTCTCCGGCGGGACCTCGGTGTCCGGGTTGAGGACGAGGACGTAGGGTGCGCCCCCGCGGGCGATGCCGGCGTTCGCGGCGGCGGCGAAGCCGAGGTTGCGCGGCGCGGCGACGAGCTCGACCGAGGGGAACTCGGCGGCGACGAGCTCGGCGCTGCCGTCGCCCGAGGCGTTGTCGACGACGACCACGTGCTGGTTCGCCGCCTCGCGCCGCCCGAGCGAGCGGAGGCAGGCGCGCAGCAACTCGCGCGTGCGGTACGAGATGACGACGACGTCGAGCGCGGGCGTCACGCGGCGACGCGGTGGACGGCGTGGTGGACGCGGCGCGCGACGTGCAGCGCGGGCACGAGACCGGCATACGCGACCGCGACTGCGACCCCTCTGGCGCGGGCGAGCACGCGCGCGTGCGCGAGCCACCACGGCAGCCGGCTCGGGCGCGCGCCGGGAAACAGCTCGGGGCCGCGCTGCAGCGGCCCGTCGACGGGACGCGCGCGCAGCCGCCGGTGCCAGAGCAGCTCCGGCACCTGGCGGAACTCCCCGTGCAGCGACAGCTCCGCGAGCAGCAGGCGGTCCGGCATCAGCACGTCGCGCAGGACACCGCAGGCTTCGAGGGCGTCCGCGCGGAAGAGCCCGTAGACCATGTCGCCGGCGACCATGCGGCGAAGCACCCGGACGAAGCGGACCGGAGCACGCTCGCCGGCGGTCGCGAACCGCCACGGCCCGCGCACGACGGTCGCGTCCTCCGAGATCGCGTCGTTCAGCGGGTAGGCGAGCACCGCCGACGGATGGCCGTCGAGCTCGGCGCACAGGGCCGCGAGCCAGCGGGGCTCCCAGACGTCGTGGTCGCTGCCCCACGCGAAGTACGGCGCCGCGGGCGCGGCCGCGCGTGCGAGCGCGAACGCCTGACGCCAGTTGCCCACGAGGCCCAGGCGGCGCTCGTTGCGGTGGTAGGCGACCCGTGCGTCGCGGGCGGCGAAGGAGCGCGCGACCGCACCGGGCTCGTCCGTGTCCGAGTCGTCGACGACGACGACCGCAAGCTCCGGCGCCGTCTGGCCGAGCAACGTCTCCAGCGCCTGCGGCAGGTGATCGGCGTCGTCGCGAATCGGGACGCCGACGACCGCACGCGGCCCGCGGCTCACACCGTGCTCAGGGACGCCGCGCCCGCGCGTCGCGTGCCGCGCGCCGCGCGCTCGCCTTCCGCTTCAGCTCGATGCGCAGCTCCTTCTCGCGAAGGCGCGCCGTGCGGTCGGCCTCGCGGCGCGCCTCGCGCTCGGCGCCGAAGATCAACCGGCGCACCCGCGCGCGGATCCGTTCGGGCAGGACGGCGTGCACCAAGCGGTACACCCCGCGGCGGATGCCTCGCCTGAACGAGCTGATCGGTCCCCGTGCCACGCGCCTCCGCGCCGATGCTATCGCGACGGAAGCCCGAGCACGTCGTCCGCCGAGAGGCCGTCGGTCCTCGCCAGCAGTGCGTCCGTGTCGACCGCGGCCGCGAACAGCCCCGATCGCACGGCACTCACCGAGTGGAGCGCGCGTCCCGGCTGCCCGGGATCCGCGGCCGCGGCGCCGTCCGGCGTCAGCTCGAGCGTCACCTCCAGCAGCATGAGTCGTCCCTTCGGGTCGTAGCCGTAGCCCCAGTACCGTCCGGGCTGCTGCGCGTCGCTCGGCCAGAGGCGCACGTTCGAGAAACGGTCGATCGACCCGCCGCCGCCCTGCGGCGGCGCCGGCGTCTTCCGCCGCAGCGTGCGCAGCTTGGGGCCGGAGTCGCTGGCGGGGCGCACGTCGCGGTCGGCCTCCCGTTGCTGCCGCTGCTGCTCGCGCTGGCGCTGCCGCGCCTCGTGCCGCTCCCGGCGCGTCTCGTCGCGGGTCTCCCGGACCTGCGCCTTCTTCTCCTCGCGCTCGCGTGCATGCGCCTCCTTGCGCTCGCCCGCGGGCTTGAGCTTCGGCTCCGCGTCGCCCTCCGCGCCGCGCAGCGCCGCGAGGCGCTTCCGCTCGTTGCCGACCGGCCCGCCCTCGGGCACGAAGATCCGCAGCCGCTCGGCACCGTCGCGCTCCTCGTCGTCGGCGACAGCCACGGATACGCCCCCCGCGGCAACGGACGCCTTCGGCCTCGATTCCACGAGCAGGGTCGCCTCGCAGCTCGCGCAGACCGCCCACTGGTCGTTGACGCGGCGCAGGTCGTCGCTGCCGCACGGGCACGGAGCCCCGAACTCGACCCGGTAGTCAGCGAACTGCACCCAGATCGACAGGACGGACGCGCGCAGCGTACGGATCGTCTGCACCGCCTTCCCGAGCCGAGCCGCAGCGTTCGCGGCCGCTTCCTCGACCTCGCGCGGGTTGAGGAAGAAGTCCCGTCCGCGCACGAGCACGAAGGCGCGCCCGTCCGCCATGTCGTCCCACGCGAGCGCGAGCTCGTCGCCGGTCTCGAGCAGCTGCGTCAGAGGGCCTCGTCCTCCTCGTCGTCGAGGTCGCCACGCCGCACCGACGCCTGGGCGACCCGGTTGAAGAACCACAGGCCGGCGAGCGCGGTCGCCGTGATCGAGAACAGCGACCACGCCAGCCCGAAGACGTGGATCTGACCCGCGTTCAGGAAGCCGTACTTGACGAGCTCCATCACCCCGGTCAGGGGGTTGACCTCGGCGACCGTCCGGTAGCGCCCGGGCACCTGCTCGAGCCCGTAGACGACCGGTGTGCAGAACATGAAGAACTGGAGCAGCAAGGGCAGGGTGAAGCGGATGTCCCGAACGCGGGAGTTCAGCGCCGCCGTGAAGAGCCCGACGGCCCACCCGAACACCAGCGAGAGGATCCAGCCGGCCACGCCGAGGAGCAGCTGAGGGCGGACGTCGAGATACAGGTGGTGCTTGGTGATCACGAAGTAGACGAGCGTGACCGTGCCGAAGCACGCATACACGCCGAAGACGACCAGGGCGCGCGCGATGCACGCCGTCGGCAGCAGCACGAGCGGGACGTTGAGGGCCCGCGCGAACTTTCCGAGCCGCTGGAAGCTGCGCGTCTCGTAGACGACCGTCTGCTGGAAGAGGTGCCAGCCCTGGAGGCCGAAGAGCAGGAACACGAGGTAGGGGAGGCCGTTCGGCGCCTTGACCCCGAAGATGCCGCCGATCAGCAGCGCGTACCCGATGATCGGGAGGCCCGGCCGGAGGAACAGCCACCAGCGGCCGAGGAACGTCTGCGCGTAGTCCGGGACGGCGTACGCGCCCATCGGCCGGAGCAGGTGGCGAGAGTCCCAGCTCTCGCGCAGGGTCCGGGCGAGCGGCTGGCGCCATTGCCGGAACGGCGCGGCGCCGGGCTCGGGCTCGGCTTCGGCGCCGACGGCGATTTCGTCGGTCTCGTCTGCTGTCGCGTACGGGAGGCTCATCGAGCGCTCGCCGTCAAGCGTAGTCGCGTGCGCGGCCGCGGAGGAGCCGGCCGGCCGCTCGCCTGGCCAGGCGGCGCGGGACGTTGAGGTTCCGTCGCAGCCGGCCGACCGCCGATCGGACGGTGTACGAGGCCGCTGCCGCGAACGCCGCCGGCCGTGAGAGTGCCGGCCGGGCGGCGCCGTGGACGCCGTACCGCCAGGCGAGGATCGCGCCGTGGACGAGCCACCACGGGACGTACGCGTGCCACGGCGGCCGGCGGCCCGGGAAGAACGACCGCCGCTGGCGGCGCGAGGTCACGCGGTCGGCAAAGCGGCGGTGCCAGAGGACGGCCGGAACCTGGCGAAACTCGCCGAGCACGGCGAGGTGGGCGAGCAGGAGACGGTCGGGCCCGATCACGCACGGGAACGGCCCCGCCTGGTCGAGCGCGGAGACGCGGTAGACGCCGTAGACCATGTTCCCGGGCGCCATCCGCGACGCCGCCCGCGTCAGCCGGTGGCGCGGCGAGCGCTCGCCACCGGTGTCGAAGCGCCGCGACACGTGGACGACGTTGCCCTCCTCGTCGATCCGCACGCTGTACGGGTAGGCGAGCACCGTCGCCGGATAGGTGTCGAGCACCTCGACGAGCGCCGCCAGCCACCCCGGCTCCCAGTGGTCGTGATCGCTGCCCCAGGCGAAGTAGCGTGCGCCGGGGAAACGCTCCCGTGCGACCTCGAACGTGCGACGCCACGCACCGACGAGACCGAGGCGCTCGTCGTTGCGGACGACGACGACGCGGTCGTCCTCGCGCGCGAGCTCGGTCGCGACGGCGAACGAGTCGTCCGGCGAGCAGTCGTCGAGCAGCACGAACGCCGCGTCGCGGTAGGTCTGCGTGAGCAGGGAGTGGAGCGCGTCCGGCAGCCACCGCTCACGCCCGTACAGCGGGATGCCGACGACGACGGCCGGATCCGGCTTCAGCGACACAGCGCCTCGACCGCGTCCGCGAAGAGCGACGTCGCGCGGACGTCGAGGCCGTGCGGTCGGACGAAGCGGCGCACGAAGGCGGCGCGCCGGTCGTCGTCCAGCCGTCCGGCGATCGCGTCGGCGAGCTGCGCGACGTGCTCGTCGAGGTCAGCCGCGACGTGCACCATGCCGTGCTCGCCGGCGATGTGCTCGAAGTGGAGCGTCCCGCGCTGCGACCCGGCGAACTCGTCGGCGAGCACGGTCAGGACCGGCCGGCCGACCACGGCCGCCTCGATCATCCCGCTCGTGTTGACGCCGACGACCGCGGCCGCATGCGCCATCGAGTCGAAGTAGTCGGCCCGGCCGGCCTCGTCGACCGGGTCGTCGCCGGCCGGCGGCCACACGACCGCGCCGTCCAGCTCGGCCTCCGCCCACTGCGCGGCGTGCTGCGGATGCGGCCGAACGAGCACGCCCGAGTCGCCGACGGGAGGCGGCGCGGCGCGGACCGCCGCGAGCCAGCGCCGCACGAACGGAACCTCCTCGGGCGCGACGAACGGCGACGAGCAGACGTAGAGGATGTAGGGGCGCTCGGGCGGAAGACCGACGCGCCGGCAGAACTCGTCCCGCGACGAGCGCGGCCGCTGCTCGAACCACTGGTCGTAGCACTGGGCGCCGGTGACGGCGACGCGCTCGCGCGGGACGCCGAGCAGGTGGACCGCCTCCTCGCGCTGCGCCTCGTTCCAGACGAACACGGCGTCGGGGAGCTCGTGCATGACGCCCTTGTTGGTCAAGTTGTCCCAGCTGGCGACGGCATGGCCGGTCGGGATGCCGAGCCGCTTCGCCGCGCGCACGTACTCGACCTGCGGCGAGCCGAGCGCGAGGAGCGGCGTGACGAGCACGACCTCCGGGCGGCGGTCGGCCAGGTACCGCGAGACGGCGCGGTTCCCCGGCACGAGCCGCTCGGCTGCCCCCAGCCCCGCGGCGAGCGCGCGACGAACCGGCCGGAGACGTACGCCGGGGAACGACCTGAGCGCGCGCGGGACGCGCCGGCCTGCGCGCTCCCGGAGCCGCGGCGCTTCGCGATAGGCCTCGTCGAGGTAGCGGAGGTAGTCGCGGGAGATGCGCAGGCCGCGCGCGAGCAGCGAGCGCCGGGTCCGCCCGACCGCCGGCGTCGTCCCGCTCGAGAGCGTCGCGTGCCGCTCGTAGAGCGGCTGGAGCGGGTCGACGTCGAGCCACCGCACGCTCGGCGCCTCGAACCCGACGTGGACGTCGTGACCGCGCGACGCGAGCTCGTCGAGGACGGGGGCGAAGTTCCGGACGTAGCCCGGATGGCGCATCACGAAGAGCACGCGCATCGGGCGGCTATTCAGCCCTCGGCGCCAGCACCGAGTCGACGGCGTCGACGTGCCGCGTGCGGAGCAGCGGCGTGTCGTCGCCGGCGAGAGCGCGCGCGACCCGCGAGAGGAGGTGGATGTGCGGGACGCCGAACCCACCGCGCGAGTAGAAGACGAGCGTCGGCGTGCGCACGAGCGGCCCGATCACGGAGGCGTCGTCGAACGGCGCGACCACGGCCTCCGCCCCCCGGACCACCTGCGTGAGGCCGCCGGGCGTTCGGCAGAGCTCGGAGACGTCTTCTCCGGGCAGGTCCGCGCCGGCGGGCGGATCGAGGAGCGCGAGATTCGCCCGCTCGCCGAGCTCACGCGCGACCCGCGCCAGGAACTCGCGAGAGGACGGCTCGTCCGGAAAGCTCGCGTCGAAGGAGCAGGCAAGGAAGACGTAGGGCTTGCGCACCGGCGGCGTCACGTCCTCGTCGGGGAGCAGCCGGTGGAGCGCGTGCCGGCGAAGCGGCGCGGCCGAGCCGTACCGCCAGTACGGCGCGAACAGCTCCGCCATCAGCGCCGGCGTGAGCTGCCCGGCCCCCGGCGACGGCTCGTCGTCGTCGACGTCTCGATACGTCCCGGCGACGTCCGCGTACCAGCCGTCGACGCCGCCGCGGGAGACGGCGACGACACGCTCGGGATCGACGCCGGCCACCGCTGTCAGCCAGTTCAGCAGCGGGATCCAGTACAGGAGCTCCATCGTCACGCGCCCGCTCCACGGGCCCGCGACGACCGGCGCGTCGGTGCGGACGAGGCGCTCGAGCCGCCGCAGCGCGAGCCTGCTGCGCACGTTCGTCCTCCGACGCTCGAGCGAGCGAGGGAGCGTCATGACGGGACGGGTGCCGTTTCGGTCGATTCGCGCACGCTTTGAGGCCCGAGCATCGACGCAGCTGCCTCGAGCGATGCCGCGACCTCGGCCGCATTCGCGTCCGACTCGTCGATCAGCACCGGTGCCCCCGGGTAGCAGCTGCGCCACGCAGCGTGCAGGAAGCGCCGGATGCGCTCCGGGTCCGGCCTGAAGGTGCGCAGGCGCGCGAGCGGGCCCCGCAGGTCGTCCGTCGGGCCGACGTCGAGCGTCACGCGGTACCCGGCGTAGAACGGGCGCCCGAGCGTCAGCACCGGCTTCTCGTAGAGCAACGCCTCGAGCCCGACCGTCGACCCGAGGACGACCACGCCCTCGGCCGCCTTCAGCAGGTCGTGCGAGCTCGTCCGCGGATCCACGAGGTAGACGCGGTCGGTCTCCGCGATCCGCCGCAGGAACGCGAGCGAGTTACGGCCGTACGAGAGCGGATGCTCCTTGACGACGAGATCGCGGCCGACCGGAAGCGCGTCGGCGACGCGCTCGACGAGCGCCGCCTGGTCTGCCCAGACCGGGAAGTGGCCGACGAGCTTGTGGTCGTCGGCGACGTGCAGCGGGAGGTAGAAGAACGACCGGTCCGGGACCGTCTCGTACACCCGCCGCGCCGCCGCTGCCCGTCCCCACCCGAGCACGTGCTCGGCCGCCCACCGCCCCGGCCGCAGATACTCGTTGTCGCGGTCCTCGCCCAGCCTCGCGGCGACGTACTGCGCCGCCCGACGGACACGCCGCGCCGTCGGCAACAACCGCCGGTGCGCACGGATCGGCTGCGCCCGGTGCGTGAACTCGGCGCGGAAGCGCTCGAGCTCCTCGCGCTCCGCCGCCGTCAGGTCGCGCAGCTCCCCCTCCGGGACGATCGGGGCCTGGACGTCGTCCACCGCCAGCCGCAGCGGCGTCGGGAAGATCGTGTACGACGGCCACAGCGTCGGCACCCCATATTGCCTCGCGACGAGACGCGCAACTGCGCGCAGCAGCTCCGTCCCCGGCTCCGAGACGAGCACGTCCGGGCGGACGTCGTCGAAGAGACGCTCGAGCCCACGAACGTGCGCGAGCGCCCGCGGACGCGCCCACGCCTTGCCGCGGCGGACGCTCGGCTGGTCGACGCGCTCGGCCTCGCGTAGCGCGGCGGAGCCGTAGCGCGCGACGTCCGTGACGCCCGGAGCGACGAGCGCGCCGACCGGGCGTGCGCGGAGCCCGCGCGCCGCGAGCCGGCGGGCGGAGCGCCGCGAATACGTGACGTGCTCGACCTCGTGGCCGCGGTCCGTCAGCCGCTCGCCGACCCGCCCGTAGAAGTCGCTCTCGAAGCACTGGATGGTGGCGAACAGGAAGCGCATCCGACCCCGGACTAGGTTACTGCGGAGTGATCACGATTCTGCGACGGGTCGCGATGCACCCGGACACGTACGCGCGGCATGCGCTCGCGGCGCAGCTCGTCGGCGACGCGGAGAGCGTGCTCGACGTCGGCGGCGTGTACGGCGGGCTCGACCGGTTCCTGCCGAAGAGCCGCATCGTCGTCGCGAACGTCGAGCCGCCCGCCGACGTGGTCTTCGACGGCCACGCGCTTCCGTTCGGCGACTCGTCGTTCGCAGCCGTGACGAGCCTCGACGTCCTCGAGCACCTCCCGCGCGTGGAGCGGGCGGCGCACGTCGCGGAGCTGGCGCGAGTCGCGAGCGAGCGCGTCGTCCTCGCCGCGCCGCTGGGGAGCACGCAGCACGTCGAGGCCGAGCGCGCGCTCGCCGCCTGGTACGAGGAGACGACGGGCACCGTGCACCCACGGCTCGCCCAGCACGTCGCCTACGGACTGCCGACGGGGGAGGAGCTGCTCGCGCTCGCCGCAGGCGCCGGGCTGCGCGGCCGCCTCGTGTACCACGGCGACTTCCGCCGGCTCGCGCGCCTCTTTCGCGGCGCGGCACGGGCGCGGCGGGACCCGGTGGCACTCGCACGGTACGCCGTGCTGCGAGCGACGACGCCGCTCGATCTGACGCTCACGCGCGAGCCCGTCGCGCATACGAACCGGGCGTTCGTCGTCGCCGACGTCGACTAGGTCGCGCCGTGCCCGCTCAGCACGGGCGCGACCGTCAGCGCGAGGATGCGGAAGTCGCGCGCGACCGACAGGTTCTCGATGTAGTCGCGCTCGAGCGCGAGCCGCTCCTCGAACGTGAGGTCGCCGCGGCCGGACACCTGCATCGGCCCCGTCAGCCCCGGCTTCACGGACAGGCGGAAGCGGTGCTCGGGCGCGTACAGCTCGACGAGCTCGACCTGCTCCGGGCGCGGCCCGACGAGGCTCATCTCGCCGCGCAGCACGTTCCAGAGCTGTGGCAGCTCGTCGATGCTGAGCCGGCGCAGGAAGCGGCCGGAGCGTGTCGTGCGCGGGTCGCCGGGCAGCTTGAACATCGGCACGCTCAGGTCACCGAGGCTCACCGGCAGCCGCTCCTCGGCGCCGACGACCATCGTGCGGAACTTGAGCATCGTGAACGGCCGGCCGCGGAGGCCGGCCCGTCGCTGGCGGAAGAAGATCGGCCGGCCGTCGTCGATCAGCACCACGAGCGCAGCGAACGCGGCCAGCGGGGACAGGAGGACGAGCGCGAGACCGGCCCCTGCGATGTCGATCGCCCGCTTCAGGAGCAGGGTCGAGCGGGACACGTCCCACGTCGCGTACTCGAGCACGGGCAGCTCGCCGAGCTGTGTCAGCCGCGCCGCCGTCGCCAGGTGGGCCCGCGCCGGCGGGACGACGCTCAACCGAACCTTCTCGTTCCGGCACATCGCGACGAGGGGCTCGAGCTGCGACTCGTCGAGCGTCTCCGACGCGAGCACGACCCGGTCGACGTCCTGGAGCCAGTCCGGCTCCTGCTCGCGGAGGAGCTCCGCGATCCCGACGGGAATCGTGAGCACGACGTGCGCGTGGATGTCCGAGAAGAGCTCGATCTTCCGGCGGGCGGTGTCGACGAGCGGGCCCTGGCCGAGGATCACGATCCGGTCGGGCGGCGTGACGCGGCGCCACAGCGCGCGTGCGAGCCCGCGCATGACAGCCGCCGTCGAGATGAACCCGAGCCAGGCGAGCAGCACCCAGGCGACGCGGGTGTGAAGGCGGTCGACCGTGTCGACGAGGAGCAGCGACGCCGCGAGGGTGAGCACCGTCCACCGGAAGATGCGCGGAAACTCGTCGACGGTCAGGTGGCGGAGCACGCGATGGTCGAGGTCGTACAGGCCGGCGAGCTTCGCGAGCAGGATGGACAGCGGCAGTAGGGCGGCCGTCACGCCCGCGGCCGCTCCGCTCCCGGTCGCCACGCCGAAGCCGGCGGCGAGGCCCAGCACCGCGACGCAGTCGGCCGCGGCGAGCATCCGCCGGCGCAGGGGGTCACGCCGCCAGGCCTGTTTCGAGGTTCGGGCCCTGGACGCCTTGAGCTTCAACCCGGCCTGGCGGAAGGGTGTCAGAGCCGACATCGGCCGCATCGTACTGGCCGAATTCGAACTTCTTGGCCGCCGCCGGGACGCCCTATATCGTGTTGCGGCGCGTGATCCCCAAGGTTTTTCACCAGATCTGGCTCGGGCCCGACCCCTTGCCGGCGGAGTTCGAGCCGTATCAGGAATCGTGGCGGTATCACCACCCGGGCTGGGAACTGCGGCTCTGGGACGAGGACAATCTGCCGGCCGGCCTCCGCAGAGAGGAGGTCTACGACCGAGAACGGCAGCCCGTCGAACGTGCCGACATCCTGCGTCTCGAGCTTCTCTGGCGCTTCGGCGGGGTGTACGTCGACACCGACTTCGAATGCTTCAAGTCGATCGACGGGCTGCTCGAGGGAGTCGAGTTCTTCACGGGCCTGATGAAGGCGGCAGGCAAGGCGAAGCCGGCACGCGTGAACAACGCGATCTTCGGCTCGGTGCCCGGCCATCCCCTGCTCGGCCGGGCGATCGAGGAGCTGCGTGCGCACGAGATCGGCGTGCGCTACGACAAGCACCTGAGCGGTGCCATGTTCTTCAACGCCCTCGTCATGGACAACCCCGACGTGACGATCTTCCCGCCCGAGTACTTCTATCCGTCGACCGAGCTCGAGCGCGAGCAGGCCTTCGGCATCCACCACGCGGCCCGTCTCTGGCACGACGTCGAGGGGCTGCGGATCATCATGCGCCGCGCCGAGACGAGGCTCGAAAAGACGACGCAGCGACTCGAGAAGGAACAGCAGCTGCGCGAGCGCGACCGGCAGGTCTTCGAGCGGGAGCGGCAGCGCCTCGAGGAGGAGAACCGCACCCTGCGCGAGCAGCTCTCCACGCTCGACGCACGGCCCGCCCCGGCGGCGATCGCGCGGCTGAAGATCCTGTTCTTCCTCCGGAGCATCCACTTCGACCGCATGTTCGAACCGCTCCTGCGCGCGCTGCTCGAACGCGGCCATGCGATCCACGTCGTCCTGTCCACCGAGAAGCGCGGACTTCCGGAGACGAAGACGCGGCTCTTCGACGAGTTCCGCGCGCGCCACGACTTCACCTACGAGCAGCTCGCTCCCCGCAACGAGCCGTGGCTACGTACCGCCGTCGCGCTACGCCACGCGCTCGACTACATGCGCTACCTGGAGCCGGAGTTCGCCCGCGCCGACCCGCTGCGTGAGCGCGCCCACGAACGCGCACCGCTGCTCGTGCGCATGCTGCTCTCGTTCCCGTTCCGGGGCCGAGCCGGCCGCCGCGTGCTCGGCGCGGTCCTCCGCAGGCTCGAAGCCGCGATCCCGGTGCCGCGCCCGATCAAGGAGCTCGTCGCGACCCGCAGCCCGGACGTCGTCCTCGTCTCGCCGCTCGTCGGAATGGGCTCGACCGAGAGCGAGTACATCCGCGCCGCGGAAGAACTCGGAATACCGACCGTGCTTCCCGTTTCCAGCTGGGACAACCTGACGAACAAAGGCGTCCTCCGGGACGTGCCGACGACCACGATCGTCTGGAACGACGCGCAGGTCGAGGAGGCCGTGAGGCTCCACAAGCTCCCGCGGGAGCGAGTGATCGCCGTCGGCGCCCACAGCTTCGACCACTGGTTCGGGTGGCAACCCAGCACGACGTACGAACAGTTCGCCCTCGCGCGACAGCTCAGCCCCAAGCGACCGCTCCTGCTTTACCTCGGCTCGTCGTACTTCATCTCCGGGGACGAGACGGCCTTCATCCGGGAGTGGCTCTCGCGCGTCCGCGCCCATCCGCGGCTCGCCGAGGCGGCCGTGATCCTGCGGCCGCATCCGCAGAACGGCGTCGGGTGGGACACGCTCGAGGACGAGCCCGGCCGGACCGTCGTCTCGCCGCGCGTGCCGACCGCGCCCACGGACGACGAGAAGCGCGCGGACTACTTCGACACGCTGTCGTACGCACACGCCATCGTCGGCATCAACACGACCGCGTTGATCGAGGCCGCGATCCTCCACCGTCCGGTCTTCACCCTGATCAGCGAGCACTTCACGACCCAGGAAGGCACGCTCCACTTCTCGTACGTCGCCGACGACGAGCACTACGGCCCCGTCACGGTCGCGCGCAGCTGGGACGAGCACCTGGATCAGCTCGCCGCGGCCGTCGAGGCGCCGGAGGTCGACGACGAGCGCTTCGAGGCATTCGTCCGCTCCTTCATCCGCCCGGCCGGCCTCGAGGTGCCGGCCGCGCCTGCCGCCGCGGACGCTGTCGAGCACGCTGCTGCGACGACCGCCACGCGCCGCCGCCGCGCGCCCGTGCTCCGGCCTCTGTTCGTCGCGCTGACACCGCTGGCCGCGCTTTCGTCCAAGGCCGCCGACGCACGCCGCGAGCGGCAGAAGCGCGAACGGCGGAAGACCGAGGACCGCCAGCGCGCTGCGGCAGACCTCTGGCGCGAGCGCGAGGAACGGCTCGAGGCAAAGCACGAGGCGAAGGCGACCGAACGCGCGGAGCGCGCGCGGCAGCGCGAGGAGAAGCAGCAGGCCCGCGAGGAGAAGCAGCGACAACGCCAGGCCGCTGGATCGGTGCAACCCGTCGCCGACGCGCGACCGCCCGACCCGGACCGCGAGACACGTCAGGCGGAGAAAGACCAGGCCCGCGCCGCCAAGCTCCAGGCGCGCGAGGACGCGAAAGAAGGAAAGCCGACGGCCCGCGAACGCGCGCCCGATCCCGAGCGGCAGGCGCGGCTCGAGGAGAAGGAGGAGGCCCGCGCCGCAAAGCTACGCGCGCGGTCGGAGGCCGAAGCGGACACGGGCGCGCGGAGCGAAGCGGTCGAGCCGGACAGAAGCCCCGGCAAGGAGAAGGGGCGCGACGAGAAACAGGCGCGCCTGCGGGAGAAGCACACGACGAAGGCGGCAGTTCGGGCGGCGAAGCGCCGCAGGTCGCTGAGCCGTGCCACGCGACGGCGGTGGAAGGGCCTCAAGCGCGGCGTCGTCAGCGCCTACAACGTCCGCTACCGGTTCACGTACCGCGGGTCGATCGCGCGCGTCCCCTCGCGCGACGAGATCCCCGTGCTGCTGAACACGCGCAACCTCGTCGGCCAGGGCGCGGAGATCGGCGTGCGGGACGGCCGTTTCTCCGATCATCTGCTGGAGACCTGGAAGGGCACGTTGATCTCGATCGACCCATGGCTGGCATTCGATCCGGACGAGTACGTCGACCGCTCCAACGTCTCGCAGGAGGAGCAGGATCACCTGTACCTCGAGACGCAGGTGCGACTCGCGCGCCACGGCGAGCGCAGCGAGATCTGGAGGCTGACCTCGCTCGAAGCCGCCGCCCTGATACCGGACGGCAGCCTGGACTTCGCCTACATCGACGCTCGGCACGACTACGAATCGGTGCTCGAGGACCTCGCCGCCTGGTTCCCGAAGGTGAAGCCGGGCGGGATCCTCGCCGGGCACGACTACGCCGACATCGAGTTCAAGGAGAACGTCTTCGGCGTGAAGTCGGCGGTCGACGAGTTCTTCGAGGCGCGCGGCATCGCCGTCCACTGCACGGACGGGCCGTCGGCGGTCGAGCTGTTCCCGTCGTGGCTCGTCGAGATCCCGCTGCACGCCGGCGCAGAACAGAACGGCAGCCGGGCGAGCGCGGTCGCGAAGGCGGACGTCCAGTGAAGGAAAGGGATCAGGCGAAGGACGGCGGCGCCGCGGAGCCGCTGGTCGTCTTCGTCCACATCCGGAAGACCGCCGGCACGACGATCCGGCGCATCATCCAGCGGCAGTACAAGCGCCGGAACACCCGGATGATCCGGAACTACTTCGTCGAGCCTGACCGCTCGCTCGAGATGACGCAGGCGATCGCCGGAGAGCCGCCGCGCGGCATCCGCGCAGTCCACGGGCACATGCTCTTCTGGCCCGACCTGCCGTGGGCCGAGGGGACGCGCTTCTTCGCGTTCCTGCGTGACCCCGTCGAGCGGACGATCTCCCACTACTACTGGTTGCGGGAGCGCAGCCCGAAGTTCGAGACGCCGATCGAGGACGCGCTCGTCGACGGGCTGATTCACGACAACCTCCAGACGCGCGTGATCGCCGGCACGATGCCGTTCGTCGCGACGGAAGAGACCCTCGAGCAGGCGGTGCGAAACCTCGACCGGCTCACCGCCGTCGCCCTGACCGAGCGCTTCGACGAGTCGCTCGTGCTGTTGACCCGCCTGTTCGGCTGGCAGCCGATGGTGTACAGCACCGAGAACGTCACCGCGAATCGCCCGCCACGAGCGACGTTCACGGAGGACACGCTCGCGGTGATCGAGCGCTACAACACGTTCGATCTCGAGCTCTACCGCGAGGCGAAGGCGAGGTTCGAGAAGGCCGTCGCGGCGCAGCCCGACGACTTCGAGATCGACGTCGCCGCGCTCAAGCGCGCGAAGTCGATTCTCTCCACGGCGCCGGCCGACGCGGAGCTCGACCGGCTGCTTCTCGACGCGGGCGAGGGCTCGAAGCGTGCTCGCGACCCGCGGGAGCTACTGATCGACGCCCGCGCGTCGCTACTCCTGCGAGACGCCGAGATCGAGCGCCTGCGGGCCGGCGCGGACGAGGCACCCGCACGCCCGGTTTCGAAGTCGAAGCCCGATCCGACCACACGCGCGGAAGCGCTGGAGACGGCCGCCGAACGGGCACAGAACCGAATCGAGAAGATGAAGCGCAAGCTCGACGAGCTGGAGCGGTCGGGCGATGCGGCGGCCGCGGCCGAGGCGGAAGGGCTCCGGACGGACATCGAGCGCGCGCAGAAGCGCCTTGACGGCTTCGAGCGTCGGCGGAAGAAGACGAAGATCGCGTCGGGGCAGTCCGACTAGCTACTCGTCCGCTTCGCGCTCGTCTTCCCCTGGGCTCGCCAGCATGTGACCTTTCTTCGCGCCGGCGGACAGGTGACGTGACCTCTTCTGGAACCGCGAGGTGCGCGTCGTGAGCCCGGCGAGGCGCTCCTCGAGCTGTTCGCGCCCACGCCGGAGCCGCTCCAGCTCGATCGAGCCCTCGCCGTCGCCCGCACCCTCCATCGCTCGTAGTCGCTCGTCGATCCGCTCGAACTGCGTCACGAGGTCGGCGCGCAGCCCGTCGAGCTCGGCGGCGCGGGCGTCGAGGCGCTCGCGCTTCTGCGCCCGGTCCGGCGCCGCAGCGTCCCGGTCGCCTCTCTGGCGACGCTCAGGCCGCTCTTTGGTCGGGCGCGGCCCCTCGGCCGCTTCGTTCGCGTGTTCGGGAGCGAGGACTCTCCCGGCGTCGGCTCGATCGTCGCGGCCCGCGTTGCGTTCTGCGCCCCGTCGGACCGCCCGCCCCGTCATCCGCCTGCTCAGTTCGTTCACGTCTTGGCGGAGGGCGACAAGCAGATCGCGCGTCTCGCCGCGGGCGGCGGCCTCGGCGTCGACGCGGTCGCGGCGCTCGACGAAGAGCTCGGCTCGCGTGCGTACGAGCAGGTCCCAGAGCGCCGACGCGTCGGCGGCCGCGGGCGCAGGCCGCGCGGCTCCCGTGCGCGCCATGTCGAGCCCGGCGACATCTGCGGCGAAGTCCAGCCCGTGCTCCGCGACTCTTTCGTCGAAGAGCTCACGCGCGAACGCGTACAGCTCGTTGTCGTACTGGTTCGCCTCCTCCGCGAGCCGCAATTCCTCGGCCGAGACCTCGGAGCCACGCGGCCGCGCCGACGCGCGCCGCTGCACGTACGCGATCGACCGCAACTCGAGCGCACGCTTGATCAGGACGAGCGACTCGTCGAAACGCTCGACGAGACCGAACGCGAGAAATCGACTACGAAGGTTGTCCTTTGCCTGCTCGACCGTCTCCTCGTCGACGTCGCCCACAGGCTCGTCGTCGTCCGCGAGCATCCGCGTCTGGAGGTTGTCGTAGATGATGTCGCCTTCTGCGAGGACAGCGCCGAGCGAGCCGTCACCGGGCAACTCCTTCCGGCGGCTCAGCTTCTGCAGGCCGTAGTACTGCGAGAGCGTGCGCTCGACCGGGTCGCGCAGGAAGGTCACGAAGCGTGTGTCCTCCGGAAGAGCCTCGCGCACGGCAAACGGCAAGTGGCCGCTGAGGACGTGCATGTGACGCGTGGCGTGAACAGGGGCCTCGCGCAGCCGCGAGATCGCGGCATGTTCGTATCCGCCGGTTGCCTTGAACGCGTTCCCGACGGTGCCGACGCCGCCCGGGAAGTTGTCGCGGAAGACGGCCGCGACCGTCGTCCCCGCCGTCTTCGGGATGTGCACGAAGACCGTCAGCGGCGCCACGCGCAGACGGCCGAGCGCAGGGCCCCGCCGCCGCGGGTTGGCGGCACGGCGAGGCCGTCTCGCACCCGCTCTACCGTCCGGCGTACGCCTCTCCTCCACGGGCGAGAGCCTATCGTGCGCCACCGAAAGGCTCTGCTACCGTCGGCGGCCTGAACACCGCCAAACCGACGCCGTGGAAGCCGCTCGCCGTGCTCGTCCGGGGCCTGAAGAGCGAGAAGCCGGCGACCTGGAGACCGCTCGTCGTGTTCGTGCACATTCCGCGAACCGGCGGCGGGAGCGCGACCAGCGCGATCTCGCACGCGTACGGGCGTGTCAAGAGCGCCGGAAACGTGCAGCTGAGCGACGAGAAGAGCCACAGGCTGCTCGGGAACATCGCCGCGAACCCGGAGGCGTGGAGTGGACGCGCCCTGGCCGACCATGTCCCCTACGGCCTCTTCGCCCGCTACCTCCCCGCCGACACGCGGTACATCACGTTTCTCCGCGACCCCGTCGAGCGCGTCCTCTCGCACTACCACTTCCACGCGCGGGCAGGCGACGAGAAGCTGCGGGCTACCTGGCGGCAGGACCCCGCACTGGCGGGTGAGATACGGCCGGACGACGAGGTCTCGCTCGAAGCCGGACTCGAACGCGGCCTGACGATCTACAACAACTTCGCGACCCGGTTCCTCTACGGAGGCGAGACACTCGAGCCGCTGCCGCCGGATGCGCTCGAGCGGGCGAAGGCGAACCTCGACCGCTTCAGCTTCGTCGGCGTGACCGAGCGCCTCGACGAGAGCCTGGTCCTGCTCGGCAGGGTGCTCGGCGTCCCACTCGCCGGCTACCACCTGCGGCACGTGACCGAGCGGCCGAAGGCCGACGCATTCCCGGACACGCTCATTCGCCAGATCGAGCAACACAACGCGCTCGACATCGAGCTCTACCGCATCGCCCGAGAGCGCTTCGACGCCGCCGCAGATGCAGCCGGGGACCTCGCCGCCGAGGTCGAGCAGCTCACACAGCAGCGAGCCGAGGTGACCGACCAGGCCGAGGCAGCGCGGGTGGCGCGGAAGACGTTCGGCAAGGCCCAGCGCCAGATCGTGAAGCGCGCGAAGCGGGCCCGGGTGGACGAGGTTCCGATCGCCGAGCTCGGCGTCGAGGAGTTGCAGACAGAGCTCCTCCTGGCCAGGGATCGCCTCCGGACGCTGAAGGCAGCCTTGGCGGCAGCCGGCGGAGAGGAGCCCCGCGCGAAGGCGAAGAAAAAGACGAAGTCGCGGAAGAAGCCCGCGCCGAAGCTGCTCCAGCTCCTGCGTCGCCCGCAGCGGCCGAAACACGGAGCCGGCGGCGGCGAGCCGGCAGGTGCGGAGCCGATCGAGCCCGCGCCGGACCAGGAGCCGCGCGACGAGTCGCCGCCGGTGGCGCACTCGGCCGACACGACGGCGTGATCGGGCATCGACTCGAGGGCAGCGCGGGGGCCTCTGCTACCGTCGCCATCCTGAACGCCGGCCGATCGACGTCCTGGCAGCCGCTCGTCGCGTTCGTCCACATCCCGCGCACCGGCGGCGGCAGCGTGACGAGCGCGATCTCGAACGCGTACGCGCGCGCGAAGAGCGTCGGAAACGTGCAGCGCAACGCGGACAGGTGCCACTCGACCCTCCAGCGCATTGCCGACGAGCTGGACGCCTGGAGCGGACGTGCCCTGGCCGACCACATCCCCTACGGTCTCTACGCCCGGTACCTCCCACCCGACACGCGGTACGTCACCTTTCTGCGGAATCCCGTCGAGCGCGTCCTCTCGCACTACCACTTCCACGCCCGAAAACGCCCGGAGAAGCTCCGCACGATCTGGGGTCGCGAAGACCCGGCAGCCACGGTCGGCGAGGCGGACGACGTCTCGCTCGAGGCCGGGCTCGCACGCGGGATCTCGATCTACAACAACTTCGCAACCCGCTTCCTCTGGGGCGCCGAGTCACTCGAAGACGAGCTGTCGCCGGATGCGCTCGAGCGGGCGAAGGCGAACCTCGACCGCTTCAGCTTCGTCGGCGTGACCGAGCGCCTCGACGAGAGCCTGGTCCTGCTCGGCAGGGTGCTCGGCGTCCCACTCGCCGGCTACCACCTGCGGCACGTGACCGAGCGGCCGAAGGCCGACGCATTCCCGGACACGCTCATTCGCCAGATCGAGCAACACAACGCGCTCGACATCGAGCTCTACCGCATCGCCCGAGAGCGCTTCGACGCCGCCGCAGATGCAGCCGGGGACCTCGCCGCCGAGGTCGAGCAGCTCACACAGCAGCGAGCCGAGGTGACCGACCAGGCCGAGGCGAAGCGTGTCCAGCGCAAAGCGGTGCGCGCCGACCTGCGTCAGGCGGAGAAACGCAAGAGGCGTCGCCCGGGACCGGTGGCCGAGGACGCCGAGGCCATATCCGAGACACAGACCGAGGACCAGTCGGACAGGCGCAGCGCGAAAGTGGCGAAGCGCCGCGACGCACGCCGGACGCGCCAGGCTTCGTGGCGGGAAAAGACGGAAGAGCAGGCCACCGCCGGCGCGAGCGACCAGGGGTCGACGGCAGAGGTCGACCGCCGGCGAGCTGAGCCGCGCGCGGAGCGCGAAGCACGGCGCGCAACTCGCCGTGCGCGCCGGGCGAGCGGCGAAGAGCCGGAGAAGCCGCGGGAGCGCAGTGCCGGAGCCAGCCGCAACCGGCGCAAGAAGGGGCACGAGCAGCAGACTGCCGAGAGCGACGCCGCTCGCAGCGAGAGCGACGGAGGCGAGCCGACGCTGCCGTCGGCAGACGCTTCGGCCTGAGCACGCGCCTGAGGAGCGCCGCGCCCTCCCGAGGCACCGGGCTCAGGCGAGCGCCTGCTTGACCGACTCGGGCGTGTCCGGCGGCAGCGAGTCGACGTCCACCTCTTTCCAGCACAGTGGGATCCGAAGCTTGGAATTCACGTGACTTGAAGTCGCG
>JADMIO011678479.1_pt1 | contig 57697 bp, 51 predicted proteins | sample 8958161 | NCBI WGS metagenome assembly JADMIO01 (sample SAMN16585339, study PRJNA669376) | soil metagenome | isolation source: Crop rotation soil | place: USA: Cullars Rotation, Alabama | collected 2011 | reverse complement strand
CACCCGAAGGTGAGCCAGTGTGATTACATTTGCGGCCTAACTGTGGCCAGTCCAGTTACGCTGGAGTCACTAGTATTTAGGTGACACTATAGAAGCGGCCGCGACAACTTGTCCACGTGGAATTCTAAGCTTAGGATCCCAATGTGCTGGAAAGTCGTGAGAGTGATGCGGTCTCCCACCGCGAGTCTCGCATGCCTTCTTGGCAGGTAGGCGGGGGAGACGGGACCGTGCGCTTCGAGTCGTCGCTGGTCAAGAAATCTCGACCAAGCGAAGCGTCGAGCGCAGCCGCCCCAACCTCCTTGCGAGAGCTACTGTTCCGCGGAGCTGTAGTGGCCCTTGAACTGCTTCGGCGTCTGCTTGTCTCGCTTGACGGTGTGGTACCAGCAGTGGCTCGTGACGCCGTTGCTGGCAATGAGCTTCGGAGAGATGGTGACCGGATCGTTGGGGAACTGTGCCGGCAGCGGGAGCGACTCGCGCTTTCCGGCGATCTTGATCTTGTACGCGTCGAGCTGTAGCGACGAGATTCCATCGGCGGCAGCTTTGCTGTCCTTGTAGGCGAAGCCGGCACGCCAGGGCTTCCAGCAGTCGTGGTGGCCGCAGGTTCCAGCGGGCGGAACGACGATCGTGGAGAGCACGGTGTCCGGACCGCCGCCTTCGGGACGCTGGTAGAGGCACAATGTGTACTCGGTCGTCGACGTCGGATCGCCGAAGTCGGACGTGGAGAAGACGTCACTGAAGGTGATGCCGAGCTTCTTGTTCTTCCCAGCGTCTGCTCGTAGCGACACCTGGACCTGGAACACCGCGCTCTCGCATCCGGCGCCTCCGTCCCCAACGCATCCGGCGGACGTGTCGCAGTAACCGCAGGGCGCGCAGTCGATCGTGGGAGCCGCGGCGCAGGAGCCGGCGCCGTCGCAGCTATCCGGCGTGCACACGCTGGCGTCGAGATCACAGGACGTACCGGCCGCGATCGGCGCGGTGATCACGCAGGCACCGCTCGCGCAATTTCCGCTGCCGCAGCCATGCGGCTCCGCGCACGGCGCGGTGTTGTCGATGTGCTGGCAAGCACCGGCGCCGTCGCAGGCGTCGTCCGTGCAGACGTCGTCGTCCGTGGGACAAACGCTGCCTGCCGCATCGAACGTGCAGATCGGGGAGCAGCAATCGTCCGGGTACGCATTGCCGTCGTCGCACTCCTCGCCGTCGTCGAGCACCTCGTTTCCGCAGCGTGTTCCAGTGAGCGTGTTCGTCCCAGTCTCGCAGTGTCCTGGTTGGCCGAACGGAAATCCGGGGACGTAAATGTGAACGACCTCGGTCGCGATGAAGGTCTTGCCGTCGGCGGCAGCGTTGCCGTCGAGGGTGTTGGTGCCGCAGGATGGATACGGCTGCGGCATCGCGAGCTCGAAGTCGCCGGTCCCATCATCGATGGTGCCGGGAACGGTTCCCGGAGGCGGGTAGTTCGATCTGTCGACCGATAGCGTCCCGGGCGACTGGGTGACTTCCCACCGTTGGGGGAAACCCCCGCCGAGCACCAGCCACTTGCCCGACATGTCGTAGTCCGCGCGCGCGGAGCCGAGCGGCAGCACGGCAACTGAGATGAGGAGGACGGACACGAGACACGCGACCCGGCGTCGCGCGAACGCATTGCGGCGCGCGTACTTCATGGCCCGGCAATAGCACGACGTCCCGAGGGTCGGAAAAGAAAAAATTGCTCGACTTGCCCGTGGGGCGAGCCGGCAGTCGGGAAGACGACGTCGTCGGCCGAGGAACGGGGTCGGGAACGGCAGCAGCTGCTCGCCGGCGAGACTGCCGCCCGCATCGGAGACGAGCTACGACAGAATCTGTCCGGTGCCGCTCGGTCATCACCGTCGGAGCCTCTCGCGGGTGCGGGAGGCTCCGACGTGACGCTCATTTCTCGGCACTGCTTACCGGCGCGACATCCCTCGCTACGCGAGGCGCCCGCCCGGCGATCAGACCATTTCTTTGAGGCCCCGCAGCGGACGCACGCGCACGACGTTCCGCGCTGGCTTCGCCTTGAACATGACCTCTTCTTTCGTGAATGGATTGATGCCCATCCGCGCCTTGGTGGCCGGCTTCCGGGTCACCGTGATGCGCATCATCCCGGGAACCTTGAAGACCCCGGCGCCCTGTTTCGACAGGTCGGCTTTGATCAGCGAGCCCAGGGCGTGAAACACCGCCGCGACGTCGCGGCGGTGAAGACCCGCGTGCTGGCCGATCGTGCCGAACACGTCGCTCTTGCTGCGAGCCGTCGTCGCGGCGTTGACCTTGAGCGGCTTGGTGAGATCCAGGGTGGAGACCGCCCGGGTGGTGGTCGCCTTCGTCGTCTTTGTCGCCTTCTTCGTCTTCTTCGTCGGCATACATCCTCCTCGTCCGCAAAACGTGATGGTGGAGCCGCGGAAATAGAGAGGAGTGGCGAAGAAGGCAAGTGTCAGAGGGTGGAGGCGAGCTTGCCGAGAAGAGATCAAGACCAGCCGAGAAAGGACCTCATCGCCAGCGGGATTTTTGTTGACCCTGCGCGGATCGGCGTGTCAGCCTCCTCGCCGTGCCGAGATGCAGCCTTGCGATCATCCTCTTCCTGGTCGTCGCTTCCGCCGCCCACGCGCAAGGGCAGCATCGCGAAGGACCTGGGATCCATCCGCGCATCATTAATGGCGTCCCCACCTCCGACTTTCCGAGCGTCGGCGCCCTGCTCCGCGGGGGCGACCCCGACACCGCGGAAGCACAATGTACCGGGACCATGATCGGGTGCGAGACCATGCTGACGGCCGCGCATTGCGTGGGTCTCGGCCCGGACGAGGAGTACACCGTCTTCTTGCCGCACGCGGGGTTCCTCCCCGTCGTGAGCGTCGCGCCGAATCCCGCAGCCGGCGGCCTGGATCCCTTTCGCAAGGACTTCGCCGTGCTGAAGCTCGGCGCTCCGATCGTCGGCATCCGACCATCTCACCTGAACACCCTCGGTCCCGTGCCCGACGGTACGCGCGGGGTCATCGTCGGCCACGGCTTGATCCTCGCCAGCGAGCTCGGGCTCAAGCATCAAGGCGAGGTGACCACGGCGCCGTGCCCGGTCGTCGAAAGTCCGCCCAACATCACGCCCGCAGGGGCGCTCTGCTGGCTGATCTCGAAGCCATACGGTCCGCCGGGCTCGAACTCGACGATCTGCAATGGCGACTCGGGCGGCCCCATCTTCGTCGATCTCGGCGCCGGTCCGATGCTGGCGGGCGTGGCCTCGGGCATCCTCGCGCTCGATGGAATCACGGCGCGATGCATCCCGCCGCAGTATGGCGTGGAGGCGCCCGTCGACCAGTTTCTGTCGTGGATCGAGAGCGAGGGCGGGCCCGACCTCGCCAATCTGCGCTGTGGCGACGTGTTGCAGGTCGGCGACGCCGGGACCTCGGTATCCGGCATCTCAGGCTCGCTCGGCCCACTCGCGCCCGAGGCGCATCACAGCTTCACCGTCCCGGAGGGTACCGCCGAGCTCCGCGTCACGATGATCGGCGCCTCGCAATTCGACGACAGCAGCAGGGACTTCGATCTCTACGTGAAGGCGGGAAGCCCTCCGACGACCGTCGACTTCGACTGTGCCCGTGACAACGCGAGCCAGTTCGCAGCCTGCAGCTTCGGAGCTCCGACGGCCGGCACCTGGCACGTCTTGGTGCGGCGGAAATCCGGCGCGGGCGGCTATCAGCTGACGGCAACGTCGTTCGGACGCGACTGCACGCAGCCGGGCACCGACGGCCTCGCGTGCGACGATCAGAACCCGTGCACGATCACCGACGTCTGTCAGAGCGGCGCTTGCACCGGCGTCACCGTTCCCGACGCCACGCCCTGCGACGATGGAAACCCGTGCAGCGGCCCCGACGCTTGCAACGGGGGGACGTGCGTCGGAGCTGCATTGAGCGGGACGCCCTGCGACGATTCCGACGGATGCTCTTTTCCCGACTCGTGCGCTGCCGGCGCCTGCAGCGGTACGAGCCCGGCCGTCGGATGTACGCTGCCGGCCGTCGCGTCCGCGAGCAAGCTGCTCCTCAAAGACGACACCGACGATCGTAAGGACGCGCTCGCATGGACGTGGCCGAAGGGTGGCGCCACACCTCTCGGCACGCTCGGCGATCCCACCGCGACCACCGACTACGCGCTCTGTGCCTATGACCGGGTTGCCGGTACCCCCGAACGCATCCTCGACCTGCCGCTGCGAGCGGGCGCCGGCTGGCGGGCCGCTGGCACCGGCTTCCGTTTCAAGAACGATGGCGACTCGAGCCTCGGCGGGATCACGAGTCTCTCGATCCGCGCGGGGGCGGCGGGCAAGGCCGCAATCACCGTGAAGGGCAAGTCGCGCGTCCTCGGAATGACGGACCTTCCTCTGGTGAAGGATCCCGCGGTGACCGTGCAACTGGTGAATCCCGGCGCCTGCTGGGAGGCCAACTTCAGCGGCAGCGAACGCAACGATGACCGTCAGTTCAAAGCGCACTCCGACTGAGGTCACCCGCAAAGGTGTCCGGTCATCGAGCACGATCACACCGAGATCACCTGCACGCTGCCTGCGTCCGGGCGGGGCTTCCGCCGACGTGCGCGTGATGGTCGTCGACCAAGCGAGCAACGACGCGCCGTTCAGCTACGAACCCGTTCTCTCGAAGTGCGACGGCGGAAAGCTCAAGGCGGCCGCGTCCTACGCGCAATGTCTCGGCAACCTCCTCCTCCGACTGCTCGCCGCCCGGCACCTGTGGGGCGCTCCAGAAGAGGACGAACCTTAGGGGATGGGTGGGCTGGATCAGAGGCACCGTCAACTGATCCGAAAGCCCGCCAGTATCTATCTGACTGGCTCGACGGTCCGGTCCTGATCGCCGCGGACGAGGTCACGCCCGCGGTTGACGCACTGCGTGTGCCGCGAAAATCCTTGACAGCGCGCGCGCGGACTGTGGTAGCGAACGTCATCTCGCCGCCGGAGGAGCCCCCATGGCCGCAGAGACGTTGCTCGGACCCGACGACGCCGGCCACCTGCTGCGCCGCGCCGGATTCGGTGCCCTGCCGAAAGAGATCGCGAAGTACGCCCGCTATACGCGCGGGAAGGCCGTCGAGCAGCTGCTAGCTTTCAAAGGACCGGCCTTCAAACCGACGTACGACCCCGTCTACCCGAACCTCATCGACTTCGTCGCGACCTCGTGGTTCGTCTACATGCTCCAAAAAGGTTCGCCGCTCCGTGAGAAGCTCGTGCTGTTCTGGCACGACCACTTCGCGACCGACGTGAACAAAACGCTCAGCGTGGCGGTGTCGGTGGTGCAGAACGCGCTCTTCCGTTCGCACGCCAAGGGGAGCTTCAAGGATCTCGTGAAGGCGGTGAACCGGGACGCTGCGATGCTCATCTTCCTCGATACCGCATTCAATCAGAAGGCGGCGCCAAACGAGAACTACGCACGCGAGTTCCTCGAGCTCTTCACGCTCGGCGTCTTCGACGTTGCCGGCCACGCGAACTACGCGCAGCAGGACATCGTGAACATCGCCCGCGCGTTCACGGGCTGGGTCCCACATCGCGAAGACCTCGCGTACAATGGCCTGTCGGGTTTCTACGAGGGCGGTCATGAATACTACCTCGGCGGCGCCGGTGAGTATCCCGAGCGCGGCCCGAAGGTCGTGTTCGTCACGCCGGTCGATCAGTCCGAGCCGCCGGGCGGGTACGGACCGGGCGGGCGCGCGTTCGACGATCAGGGCGAGGGTGCGATCGAGATCGACCGGGTCACCGACATCATTTTGGACCACCTCGACAGCGACGGCAGGTCGACCGTGGCCCGCCGCATCGCCCGCCGGTTACTCGAGTACTTCGCGCATCCCGAACCGGCGCAAACCTTCGTCGACCGCGTGATCGACGCGTCCGGGTTCGCGGCGCCCGGACCGGAGCAATGGAGCATCGAACGCCTGTTGTACGCGATCTTCGTCGACGACGAGTTCTACCCGAGCACCTATCCCGCCCTGCATGGAGGCGCGCCGAAGCCACTGTCCGTGAAGTGGCCGATCGACCTGATCGTCTCCACCATGCGCCTCACCCGCCTGAAACCGTGGCACAAGATGGAGGCCATTCTCGGGGTCGGCGACGGCTTCCACGACCAGATCGCACGCATGGGTCAGGACTTGTTCGAGCCGCCGAGCGTGTTCGGCTGGGACTGGGAAACCGGCTGGATCTCCTCCTCCACGCTGCTCGCGCGCTACGAGTTCGCCGCCGGGCTCGTTGGGTCGGTCTTCAAAAGCGGCGGCAACCGCTTCAACATGGCGAAGATCGCCCCAACCAAGCTCACCTTGGCGGGTGACATCGTCGACGCGGTGCTCGCGCATTTCGGGGTCGCGCATCTGCTCGACGCCGCCGATCGCGACGATCTTATCGACTTTCTCACCAACGGCGGCGACGCGAGCACCGTCGTCGTTCGCGACTATGCGGTAACCTTTCGGCTCCTCGACATGATCCTGCTCGTGATGCAGTCGGCCGCGTACCAACTACACTGAGGGAGGGAAGCCGCATGACGATCTCGCGACGAAGCTTCCTCAAGGGTGCCGCGCTGTCGGCGATCACGCCCGCGTGGCTCGGGAGCCCGCGGTGGACGCGGGGGGCGCTCGCCGACACCATCGCGACCGCTACTTCGTGATCATCTACCTGAACGGCGGCAACGACGGCATCAACACCGTCATCCCGTACGATGACGGGGGCAATGCGCCGGCGAGCGCGAGCGCGCTGCGCTCGCACTACGAGCGCGCGCGACGTGCCGGGACCGGCGGGCTGCGGATCCCCGGCGCGAGCATGCTCGTGCCGGACGGGACGAGTGGCGGCCCGGCGCTCGTCGACGCACACACCGGATGCCAGCTCGGCTTCCACCCGGCTTTCGCCGGCATGAAGAGTCTCTACGACCAAGGGCTCGTCGCTGTGCTGCAAGGATGCGGCTATCCCAGAACCGCGGGCAGCCTGTCACACGACCACGCCCAGAACGCATGGCGAAACGCGGACCCGCTCAACCAGCTCGGGCTCGTGAGTACCGGATGGATCGGGCGTCATCTCGTCGACCCTGCGAGCGGCGGATACGGACTGACGGACACGCCGGCCGCCACGATGGGGAACCTCATTGCGCCCGAGCTCAGGCAGACGGGAACCGGTGTCCTGTCGGTGCGCGATACCATCGGAGACTATGCCTTTCCGTACGGACCCGTCACCGCGTCGACGGCGGCGTACGACCAGCTGTACCAGCAGCTGAACGCGCGCGCCGAGCTCCGCGGCGATCCGTGGACTCGTGTCGCGACCGCCGGCACCGTCACGACGAACGCGACGCAAACGTTCCCGCAGGTGCATGCGGCGTACGAGGCCAATCGACCCGCGATGTCCGCAGCCTACGAGGGGATCGGCTACGTCTCGAGCCGGATCCGCGAGGTGGCGAAGATCATCTACGGTAAGGAAACCGGCGTGATCGGTGGCGAGCCGCCGCGCTTCTTCCAGCTGGAAACCAATGGATTCGACACCCACGCGGATCAGGGCGGCGCCGAGACGACCGGCACCCACTACGACATCCTGTCCGACCTCGCGCTCGGATGCCAAGCCTTCTTCGAGGACCTGGAGACCCTCGGTGCAGGCGGCACGGACGTGCGAAACAAAGTGCTCGTGCTCGTCTGGAGTGAGTTCGGCCGCCGGGTGAAGCAGAACGACAACGGCACCGACCACGGCTCGCAGGCCCCGGTGTTCGTGATCGGTGGCGCGGTGAACGGCGGGATCTACGGCAACTACCCCGATCTTCAATACGCGCTCGACTTCGCCGACCAGTACGGCAACACCCCGTACTCGCAAGACCCGGGGAACGGCTTTCGCTCGACCGACTTCCGCGACGTCTACGGCACCGTGTTGAAGCACTGGATCAACATGAGCGAGGCACAGATCCTCGACCCGACCAACCTGCCACTCGACGCCCCGACGTACGATCCCCTCTACTGGACGCAGCCGAACGTGGACCTCGGCTTCTTGTAAGGAAGGAGTGTTTTATGCGCTCGGCTCGACATCGCGGCGGTGCCGCACCTGCTCTTTCCACGGCACGATTCCTCGTGCTCCTGGCGACCATCGCCGGGGTGACCAGCGCGCCCGCGTGGGCGGCCGACGCCGTGGTCGATACCATCGGACCTCCCGTCGAGCCGCGTGAGGCCGCCCCGCCGCCCGCGCCCGCGGCAGACGACGCGCCGCTCGAGGCGCGACCGAACTCGGTCGTCCCCGGCGGCATGACGGTCGATCTCCAGGGCCGCGGGGAGCAACCGCTGACCGCCGTCGTCGGTCCCGACGGCAAGGTTCGCGTCCGCGGTGGACGCGCGGCGGGGCAGGACTGAACGCGATGCGCACGATCGCGATTCGGATGTTCGCCATCGCGGTGCTCGCGCTCGCGGCCCCCACCGCGCACGCCGCGGTCAACATCACCGTCATCGACGACCCCGGCGAGGGCTTCAACGACCCGACCCTGGTCGTGCCGCGTCCCGGCAATCCCGCGACCACGCGCGGCGCGCAGCGCCTGAACGCGCTGCAGGCGGCCGCCGACCAATGGGACGCCGCGCTCGACAGTCCGGTCGACATCGAGGTCCATGCGAGCTTCGACGAGGACCTACCCTGCAGCAGCACGAGCGCGACGCTCGGCGTCGGCGGATCGGCGACCGGCTTCGTGAGCCCCTTCTCGCCGCCTCCAGGGATCGAACCGGACGTGATCTACCCGGTGGCGCTCGCGAGCAAGATCGTCGGCACGGACGTCTGTCCCGTCGCCGGCTCGTGCAGCGTCAACCACGACATCAACATCCGCTTCAACTCGCTGCTCGATACCACGTGCGCCTTCCCCGACTGGTACTACGGTCTGGACGCGATGCCGCCGGGGAGCACGCGCGATTTCTATGCGGTGGCGCTTCACGAGCTCGCGCACGGCCTCGGCTTCCAAACCTTCGTGAGCGCCTCGAGCGGCGCGAAGGCCATGGTCACGATCATGGGAACGCCGACCCCGTTCGACGATCCCTACAGCCTCCACCTCGAGGACCACACGACGGGCCTCTTCTTTCCCGCCATGACCAACGCCGAGCGCGCCGCGGCCGCGCGGAGCACCGGCAACCTGCACTGGGTGGGTCCGGGAGTGACGGCCGCGTCGACGTTTCTCACCGCCGGGCGGACGCCCGCGGGCCACGTCGAGATGTTCGCGCCGGCCACGGTCGCGTCGGGAAGCTCGCTGTCGCACTTCAGCAATAGTCTCCTCCCGAACGACGTCATGGAGCCGGCGTACGTCGGGCCGAACCACGACATCACGCTCGCGCGGGCGCTCTTCTTCGACATCGGCTGGAACGATTGCGGCGACGGGGTCCTCGATCCCGGCGAGGTGTGCGACGACGACAACCTGACGAACGGCGACGGCTGCTCCGCCCTCTGCCAGGTCGAAGCCTGCTACGCCTGTGTGGGACTCCCGTCGGTCTGTATGCCCGACGACGGCGCGGCCTGCGACGACGGCGACCAGTGCACGGCCGGCGACATCTGCGGCGGCGGTACCTGCACGGGCTCGCCGGACACCGGAAGCGCGTGCGACGACGGCGACGTTTGCACGGGAAGCGACGTCTGCACCGCCGGCGTCTGCGGCGGCACGGACATCTGCACGCTCGACCACTTCCTCACGTACAAAGTGAAGACGAGCTCCGGAACGCCGAAGTTCGTCGCGATCGGCTCCGCCAACGGCACGGTCGATCTCACGTCCGACTTCGACTCCGCGACGTCGACGGTCCACGATACCCGCGGCGTCACCATCACCAAGCCGATCGCTCTCGGCCTCCCCGCCGACAAGAACGGCGAGGGCATCAACGATCCGCTCGGCGTGAACGGCCTCCACCTCGAGGAATACCAGGTGAAGAGCCTCGTCGCTCCCGATCCCGTGCTCATCACCACCGTCGTCACCGTCCAGAACCAGTGCGGGACCGTCGCGCTCACGAACCTGAGGGCGGCATCCCTGATGGTCCCGACCGCGAAGGACCTGACGATGCCGGTCGCGCCACCCGGAAGCCCCCTCCTCGATCACTTCGCGTGTTACAGCGCGAAGCTCACCACGACGTCGCCGCAGCTGGCGCGAGGCACGCAGGTGACGGTCACCGATCAGTTCATGACCAACTGGAGGCTCGATCTCAAAAAGGTGAAGAAGCTCTGCGTCCCCGTCGACAAGCAGGGCACGCCGCTCGACAAGAACGGCGCGCCGCCCGCGGCCTTCACGCCGGCGACGCGGCACGCGCCGGCGCCGCCGATCGACAGTCTCCTGTGCTACCAGGCGAAGCGCGCCACCAAGACGATCGCGCAGAACGGCTGCGGCCCTGCGACACCGGACGATCCCGGTGTCGCGATCGTGCCGGCACCACCCAAGCACACGAAGGTGCCCGGGATGCACGTCAACAATCAGCTCGGCCCGCTCCGGCTCGACTCGATCAAGGAGAACGAGCTCTGCATTCCGTCGGTCGTGACGTGCGCGGGGTGCATGTAGCGGCGCTCAAAGCCCGCGCACGCAGTCGGCGATCGCGAGACAGGCAGTCAACCCCGGGCTCTCGATGCCGAAGAGCTGCACCAGCCCTTCGACGCCATGCGCTGCCGGTCCGGCGATGACGAAGTCGCGGGCCGGCTCGCCGAGCGCGTGGAGACGTGGGCGAATGCCCGCATACCCCGGCTGCAGACTCCCGTCGGGCAGCGCGGGCCAATAGCGGCGGATCGCGTCGTAGAAGCGGGCCGCGCGCGTCGCGTCGACCGCATAATCGATGGCGTCGACCGGCTCAGCGTCCGGGCCGAACTTCAGCTGCCCACCGAGGTCGATCGTGGCGTGGACCGAGAAGCCGCCGCGTTGGGGCGGGTAGATCGGGCGGTGAAAGGGCGAGGGGCCGCTCAGCGTGAAATAGTTGCCCTTGAGGAGATGTTGTCGCGGCATGCACGCCGGGTCGTAGCCCGGGAGCTCGCGCGCGAGCGCCAAGGCGCCGAGCCCGGCGGCGTTCACGAGACGCGCGCAGCGGACCTCCGTCGCGTGCGAGCCGCCCGTCGCCACGCGGAACTTGCCGTCGACCGACGTCGCTGCGGTGACGGGCGTCCGGTACGCGATCGTCGCCCCGTGGGCCTCGGCATCGGCGAGCAAGGCCCGCATGAGCGCGTGCGAGTCGACGATGCCGGTCGCCGGGGAGAGCCACGCGGCGACGCAGCGCAGCTCCGGCTCGAGCGCGCGTGCCGCGTCGCCTGCGAGCGGCACGAGGGCTTCGTCGGCGGCGAAGCCGTTTGCCTTCGTCCGCGCCACATACGTCGCGAGGAGGGCGAGATCGTCCTCATCCGTCGCGACCAGGAGCTTTCCACATCGGCGGTACGGGACGCCGCGCTCGACACAATAGCGATCGAGCGCACGCCGCCCCGCGATACAGAGCGTCGTCTTCAGCATCTCCGGCGGATGGAAGAGGCCGGCGTGTACGACCTCGCTGTTGCGGGACGAGGTGCCGGTACCGAACCGCTCCGCCGCTTCGAGGATCACCACCTCGCGACCCGTCATCGCCTCGGCGCGGGCGATCGCGAGCCCGACGACACCGGCCCCGACAACGATCGTGTGCACGCTCTCCATGGCTGGTCGATCGACGACTATCGTCTCCGGCCGTGGCGAACCAGGTCCCATTTGAGGAGAGAGGAACAAGGCGCTACGAGGCTCCCGGTGGCGGGTGAACCCCTGACGGCCAAAGCGCCGAGAGCGACGGCGTGAAGAAGCCGCCGACAAGTGCCGGCAGCCGACAAAGGCGAGTGGCAGCGGGCGATGCGCGCGCGTCTGATCAGCCTGCCCACCCTCACGGGTACAAGGGAACGCAACTCCACGATCGTTACGTGCTCCTTGCGTCCTTCGTCGTCGGCGCGAGCATTCTCGTCATCGAAATCCTCGGCACCCGAGTCGTGAGCCCGTACTACGGCGTCAGCATCTACGTATGGTCGTCGTTGATCGCGGTGACGCTCGGATCTCTTGCCATCGGCTATGGGCTTGGAGGGTACACAGCCGACCGCTGGCCCCATGTTACAACTCTTGCGCTCGAGATGGTGGGCGGTGCGCTCGGCGTGCTGCTCTGCACCGCGATGCGCCGGACCGTGCTGGTATGGACGACTCCGCTGGGCCTCAAGGCGGGATCACTCGTCAGCGCAACCGTTCTGTTCGCGCCAACCCTGGTGGTGCTGAGTATGACCGGGCCACTCGCCATTCGACTGGTGACCGCCGAGTTGGCGGGCGTCGGGCGTGGTGTGGGATGGGTCTATGGCGTCTCCACGGTGGGCAGCATGCTCGGCGCCGTGATGACGGGATTCGTTCTCATCCCGAATTTCTCCGTACGCACGTTGCTGGTGGGCGTTGCGATCGTTTTGCTGGTTTTGGGCGCGCTCGGGCTGCTATTCGCCCGTTCCCCGGTCATCGCTACCGGAGTGGGTGCGTTGACCTTGCTTGCCGCTATCCAGTCCGCTCCAGCGGCCCGTCAGCCTTCCAACCTCCTCTTTTTGGCGGAGTCCTTTTACGGCGAGCTGAAAGTCGTCGACCTCGGGCAGATGCGCATGCTGTTGATCAACGGCATCGCCAACGGCCTCGTCGATCGCACGAGCTTCGAATCGCTCGCACCGTACATCGCCTATGGCGGCTATCTGCCGGAAGCCCGCTCTCGAGCGACCCGCGCGCTCTTCATCGGGCTCGGCTCCGGAAGTGCGCCGCGTGCGCTTCGGTCCCGCTACGGCATCGCGTCCACCGTGGTCGAGATCGACCCAGCCGTCGTCGACGTGGCGCGCCGATACTTCGACTTTCCGGCCGACGTGCCCGTGGTCGTCGCGGACGGCAGGCGATACGTGGAGAGCACGACCGACAAGTACGATTTCATCATCCTCGATGCCTTCAACACCGAGACCCATCCGGTGCATCTCTTTACCCGTGAGTTCTTCGCCGCGGTGGCCGACAGGCTCACTCCAGAGGGAATATTCGCCATCAACATGGCCAGCATGCCCTACGGTGAGCCCTCTGCGTGGCATGCGGTGCATGCAACCTTGAAAGAGCATTTCCCGTTCGTGAGAGGCTTTCTCGGAGACGACTTCCGGCCCGGTGACCAAACGGCTTTCGCGAACCTCTTTCTCGTGGCGTCGCGGGAGGCGCTGCCGTCACCCGGCGAGCTCCAGGGGCGGGATGCCCACGAGGCCAAAGTGTTCGAGCAGATGGCGGCGCGCGAGCTCGGCATGCCGGCCGAACAGGGTGTGGGCCTCGTGCTCACCGACGACTACAACCCGCTGGACGACATGCAGCGCCACCTCTTCGTCGTATTTCGTCAGGACTGGCTCAAAAAGGTCCAAGGGGTGCTGCTGTCCGACGGCTCGGGGTAGAGCCGACGCCGCCTTGCCTGACCGTCAGAAGCCGGCGACGTTCCTGCGGCGGGCGCCGCGTGTTCCGTAGCGATGGCCGCCGTGAGCGGCGAGCGCGGCGTAGATGGTGCCGACGGTCTTCGCGAGCGAGCCATCACCGTATCGATACGTGCGCTCCGTGTGATACGCGAAGAACTCCTTCGTCGGCGGCGTGCAGATGAAATCCGGTGAACGGAACGGGCCGTCGACCTCGTTCGCCGGCCACGCAGTGGGCGTCTCCTCATACGCGTCGTCGACGAACGTGCACGCGGGCGGTGCGGCCAAGTAGTCGCCGACCGTGATCCGCAGGATGAAACGTTCGTCGCTGCGAGCGAGCATCGGGACGTAGATGACGCGGCCGTTGATCTCGGGCTCCCCGATGCGATCAGCGCCGACGTCGTGGATGAACTCCACCAACTCCGCGATGCCGGCGGCGAGGTCGCCCGGTGCTTTGGCTGCGCGGGACCGACGTGGACGCCGCCAGCGTGGCAGCAGTGCCCGGGCCGCATCGACCGGACCCCGCGGTCGAGGAGGCGCGGGCGGCGCCGCGGGCGGAGGAACGATGAGCGCGGGTGCGGCGGCATCCGCGCCCGCCGGTTCCACTTTGAACGCGGCGAGGACGTCGTGGACCAGCTCGGCGGTGATCTCTCGACCGCCCAGAGTCGCGTACGCGACGATGCGGTTCACGGCGCCCTGCAGCTCGCGAACGCTCGCGCCGACGCTCTCGGCAATCACGACCGCCAAGTGGTGCGGCAATCGCACGAGATGACGCCTCGCCTGTCGGACGACGATGCGAAGCGCCGTCGCCGTATCGGGGGCCGCGAGCTCGATCACGCGTCCCTCCGCCAATCGATCGGGGAGCCGGTAGAGCCCGAAGATGGCGTCAGGGCGTCGATCCCCGGCCGCCACGAGCTGACACCTCTGTCGTCGCAGCGTCTCCATGATGCGCAGCAGCACGCGCTGGCTCTCCATGCGTCCGGTGAACGCCTGGACGTCGTCGACGACGAGCGCGTTCAGCGCCCCGAGCTCATCGAGGAGCCGATCCACGGTCTGCGCTCGCACCGCGGCCACGATCTGCTCCAACAGGTCGTCGGCGTGCAGAAAGGCGACCCGGAAACCCGCGTCTTGCTTCCGCACCTGGGCGAGGGCGATCAGGAGGTGCGTCTTGCCGACGCCGGTGCCGCCGTACAAGAACAGCGGATCGGCGCCGCCGACGCGTGTCGCGACGGCGACGACCTCGCCGTACGCTCGGCGGTTGCTCGGCCCGACGACGAAGTTGCCGAAGGTGAGCGCGGGATCGAGCGGCCGTTCATGCATGATGCAGCCTTTCGTAGCGACGGCGCGTCTCCGGATCGCGGCAGAAGCAATCGCGCCGAGGGACGTACGCCTCGACGGAGTCCTGGCTCGGCGGGTCGCCGAGGACGTCCACGCGCAGCACCGGTCGCTCGGCGTCGAGCGGACCGCGGCGCGGGCCGCCGCTCACGACCCGATCCTTCACGACCTCGAGCGCGACCAGGAAGCCGCACAATGCCGCGACGAAGCCGATCGTCGCCTCCGGAAGATTCTCGACGAGGGGCGCGCGGCCACAGTCCGCCTTGGCGGGTTCGTCGACCACCGCCGGCTCGGGATACATGCACTCGAGGCACGGACCGGCGAGACCGACGTGACGGCTCACCAGGATCTCGGCACGGTAGGTACCGCCGTTGTAGAGGGCGGCCGGGAGCAGGTTCATGATGCGGCGCCTGGCACCACCGGTATCGACGCCGACGAGGATCGTCGACGCGCGCGCCCGCGCCGGCGGCCGCACGTCGTACCGCCCCGGGATTCGAACGGCGCGTAACCGCGTCCCACGGATCGCCCGTGCCCCGACGTCCACCTTGCGCCGTCCGACGTCGGCAGCACGTGCGATCAGGACGCGCTCCAGGTTCGTCTCGGACAACTCGTCGTCGTCGACGAGCTCGAGCGTGCCGCGGGCACCTTCCACGTGCACCAGCGCCCAGAGCGCGCCGCTGCCGACCGCGCCGACGCCCGCAACGGCAAGTCGACCGAGGTCGAGATCCGCCAGAGAGGGTCCGCTCGTCACATCGTCCATGAAGCGGTGATTCCAGAGATTCCAGACGACCGGAGCCTCGAGTCGCGGCGGCAGCACCGAGGAGCCGGGCTCGGCGAGACGCCGCACGATGCATTTGGCGATCTCCGCGGCACCGAGCGCGGCGCCGACGAGGGCACCGAAGGGATTCACGGGCGACTCGCCCGCTGGCACGCGTGCTCGCAAGCCCGCGAGCGATGCACTGACCGGCGCCGGGCCGAGCGCTGCAACCCACGCGACGCCGTCGATGTACACGACGTCGGACGCTGCCGCCGGCGGCATCCCATCACCGACCATCAACGCCGCCAGGTAGCGCGGCGCGGGCGCACCCACGCGGTAGCGGTAGCCGGCGGGCCGCGCGGCCAGCGAGCCGAGCAGACGCACGACCTCGGCGTCGAGCCTGCGACCGGCATGCAGGCCCGCGATCCCGGGTACTACCCGCACATCCGCGTCGACGTGGACGTCGATCGCCGGAGCGAAATCGAAGAGCCGTCCGAGAACGTTCGCGGCCGTTACCAGCATCAGTTGGCCCGCCACCGTCTCCGCGTGCGCTCGCCCGATCGCGAGCAGGATCGGCTCGGCACCGAGCGAACGGAGGCGCTCTTCCGCCGGCGATGCGGCGAGCGCATCGGCCATCCAGAGCGCCGCACGACTGGGTTCCACACGTTCCGTCATGGCTCGCCGGCGACGACCAGGCGCAGCGTGTCGTCCCTCACGAGGATGCGCTGGTCACGCTCGTCGGACGGCAGCCGACGCCAGGCGCCGGCGACGCGCTCGTAGACGGTGCTGCGGCGGGGAAATCCGAACGGCGACCCGAGCGCGTAGTGCGCGACCACCACGCTGAAGAGCCCGTCGTCCGGGCTGAGCGCGACGCCGCGGTCGTCGACCGTGCTGTGCTCCGGCCCGCAGCCGTTCACCCCGCCGTCCGGATGGGTGTGCATCGTCATCAGGGGCACCTCGCCGCGGGTCTCGAGCGCGTCCAGAATGGCGGCCGTCTGGGCGTGGCTGGTGAGGCGGACGTGGTCTGCGCTCGCGACCGTCACCGGCAGCACACACGAGGTCACCTGCGCCGCCGGCCCGTCGTCGCCGATCACCACCCGTCCGGCGAAGAAGCAGATCTGTTCGCAGGCGCGCATGCCGCTCGTCTGGAGAAATTCCCACGCGGTGACGAGCGTCCCGAGCGGAACGTAGATCCGCGTGTAGCGCAGGACCTCGGCTCGCTGCGTAGTCGCGCTCAGCACCGCCATCGCGGCGTTCCCTCCCCGGCCTCGGGACGCGTCACCAATCGCATCGTGAGCGCGCCGGTGAGCTCGGCGGCGATCTGTCCGAGCGTCCGGCGCAAGTTGGCGAGGACCTCGCCGCGCGCCACCAGGAGGTAGCTGCCCGGATCGCGGACACCGAGGGCGGTGCACGCCTGTGTCATCACATCGGAGAGCGGCGTGTCCGGGGTGGCGACGATCGTGGTCGCGGACGCGCCCGTCGTCTTCACGGTGACCGTCACCGTATCGGGAGCGACGGCGACCGGTGCCAGGGCGGTGTCCGCGAGAGTGGCGACGTCCGTCGCCGGCGCCATCGGTAGCGGTGAAGCAGCGGGGAGGGTCAGGGTCTTCCGTTCGGGTTCGTGCAGTCGTTCGCTCATGGTCGTTTCCTCCTTTGGGATTGTCAGCGCCCGCCGACGTAGCGGTGCGCCGTGTTCGCATTCGGGGTGATCGCAACCATCCGCTCGATGCTGCCGGGCGGCAGCGTCAGGACGCGGGCCACGTTGCTGAGCGTCAGCGTGCCCGCCACGCCCGCGATCTCCTCGTCGATCGCCGCCCGCAGGTCGCCGACGCGCAGACCCCGCGCGGCCTCGCCGTCGCCGTTCGCCCGAATGCGACGCACGAAGGCTTTTCGGCGGGCGCGCTCGCACGCTCCGCGTACCAGCGCACCCGAGACCGCCATCGCCCGGGTCAGCGGGAGCCGCCCACCGTCGTTCAGCGTCGCGAAGGCGAGCGGCTCGGACTCCGCGAAGATCGCCCGCGTCGCGATGTCGGCCAGCGCCTCGGGGCCGTCGTCGACGGTGCGGGCGTCGCGCAGATAGAGACGGAAGAGCGCACGCGTGCGCGGGGCGTCGGGGCGCTCGAAGCGAATGGTCTCGGCACGCAATGAGCGGCGGAGTGCCTCGTCGATGCGATCGACGCGGTTTGTGGTGAGGATGAAGAGCACGTTCTGGCTCTTGGTGAAGCCGTCGGTCGCGGTCAGCATCGTGGCCACGATGCGATCCTCGACGCCGACCATGCTCCGGCCACGCTCGACGAGCAGGCTCTCGGCTTCGTCCCACACGAGGACCGCGCCGCCCGGCTCCGCCTCCGCCGCCCGGATGCGGGCTCTCAGACGCTGCTCGGTGACGCCGTACCATTCGCTGGCGAGGTCGGCGCCGTTCACGAGGTAGACGGGTCGCCCGAGCTCGGTCGCGATCCAGCGCGCGGTTTCGGTCTTCCCGACTCCCGTGTCACCCGCGAAGATCCAGAACATGACCGGTCGCACACCGTCGTCACGCGCCTCGGCCGCATGGCGGTGCGGGAGGATGATCTGCTCCTCGATCCGGCGCGCGACGGCCGGCGCCAGCACCAGCTGATCGCGTTGCACGTTCGGGAGCTCGCTCGTCTGAAGTTGCGCCCGTTCCGGCTCGCCGAACACGTCGAACGCGAGACCGAGGTGCTCGTCGAACGACACCGCGCGCCCGAGGAGGTCACGGGTGTCGCCGGCGGCAGTGGCGATCGTGTCGGCGGCAGCGCCGACCGCCCGCAGCATGAGCGTGTCCCCACCGCGGGCGACGCGCAGCAGCTCGGCGCTCAGCACCTCCTCGATCCGGGCGATCGGCCCGCGCCGGCGGTGCGGGCCGATGTGGGCGCGAACGGCGTAATGCTGCGGTCCGCTCTGCACGACGTCGACCTCGTCCCCGGCCTTGATGTCGGCGATCGCGACGCCCGGCAGCACGCCCGCCACGAGATGCGTCTGCGGCCCGAGCAGCACGAGGTGCACGCGGCCCGACGCATGGCCGTTGCGATGCCGGACGTCCACGACGAGCCCGCGGTAGGCGGCGGCTTCGTCGAGAGCCGCGACGGCTTCCGCGACTCCCTGGAGTTTGCCGATGCGCTCTTCGGCGTGGCGCAGTCGTCGCCCGGCGGCGCGCAATGCGACGTCCTTCTCGGTGGGATCGAGTTGCGCGAGGGCGGCGTCGAAGCTCTCGATCGGCCCTGCGGCCGGGCTCGAGAGCGCGAGTAGGTCGTCGGACTTCTTCACTTGGGCAGGACGCAATACGGGCATGGACTCTCTCCTTCCGGCAGCGTCACGCGTTCGTGATGCTGATGCAGACGCGCGCGAGCGCGCCGTCCACCCACGCGAAGGCGGCGATGGCCTCGTGCGGGTCGGTGCTGCGCGGGTCGACGACGAGCTGGATTTGGAACGGCAACCAGAAGAACCAGCTCGCCGCCGCCTTGTCGTCGCTCGACAGAAAATGGGGCGACATCTCGGCACCAAAGGGATGACTGTGGCTCAAGCCGCCGCGACAGTGGCCCGCCTGCTCGTCGACGGGGACGGACGCCAGCGCCTCCGGCGTCACGCGGAGCGCGATCGCCGTACCGTGAGTGCCGTGGGCGAGCGGACGCACCGCCGCGATGCGGACGGCGAGGCGGCGGTGGCCGGAGCCCGCGAGGCAATAGGGCGCGACGACCAGCAGCGCTCCGACCTCGACCTCGCTCATCGCCCGAGCCTGCGTCACGAGCCGATCAGCCTCGGGCCGCGGAAGGACGATCGCGATGTGGCCGCAGCTCGGGATCTGGTCGCCGTCGCTCAGCTCGGGCAATCGGCGAAAGGTGCGAGGCGGCGGACGCAGGCGCAGGCCGGACCCACCGAGCGCCCCACGTTCGTCGCTCGGGACCAGCCCAAAGCGATAGAGCCCGCCGGGGATGACGTGCGATCGGATGAGCTGCATCACCAGCACTTCGGCGTCGTCGGCAAGCACGCGCGCGATGCGGTAGACCTTCCGGAAGACGGCATGCGCCGCGACGACCTCCACATGGAGCGTACCGATCGCGTCCTGCACCAGCCCGAACCGCTCGAGGCGAACCGGAGCGCCGTCGTTCGGCAGCACTCCGGCGAGGATTCCGCTCACATGTGCGTCCGCGACGAGCCGCTCGGCCACGTGCACGGGGAGGGATCCCCGCCACACCTCCTGGTCGGTGTCATTCTCCCGCAGCACGAAGTCGAGCGGCTCCATGGCGGCCTCAACCGGGAGTGATTTCCGGGAGCGGGACGATCTCGTCGCCTTCGTGGACGAGGTCGCCGACCGTTCCCGAAGGGGGAAGTTTCTCGCCGGGACCGTCGGCGCGATTACGAAAGAGCTCGTAATATGCCGGACCGTTGTTCGTGTCGGTCACCGGCAACCCGAGCGCGTGGCTGATCTCGCGCGTGGCGTGCTCGATCGTCCACTCGGTCGGCAGGTCGGTCTCGATGCTGGCCCCGGTCACGAAGTGGCGGAGCGAAGCGGTCACATAGCTCGCAGTTTCCATTCTGCTCTCCTTAGTCGGCTCCCGGCGCCGTCCCCGGCTCCGGGAGGTCGTGGGCCGCCGCGTACTCGGTGGCGACCACGTGGTGCCGCAGGCACGCGAGCGCGCCGGCAGCGAAGCGGGCGCCGTACCGGACGCCCTCGAGGACGGAATCGAGCTCGTCCTCGTCGAGCTCGTCGAGCGGCACGCGACTCTCGACCGCGAACGTCAGGGCCGCCTCGTCGTCCAGCGCGACCCGCGCGAACGGCATCGCACCGTTCAGCCGGAGCGCGGCGTGGAGCGTGGCGGCACGGACCACGGCCGACGCGTGGCGGGCCGGCAACAGCGGCACGCTGCGAGCGACGCGTAAGGTCGAGCCCTCGTCATGCGCCGTGACGGGCGGCAAGTCCGGCTCGCCCGGGATCGCGAAGCAACCGGGACCGCTGGCGCGCCACGCTTTGTGGTCGGCGATCCACGCGACGGTCTCGAGCGCCGCAGCGCCGACGTTGGTGTTCGCGCCGACCTCGGCGTTCGCGCCGACCTCGTCCACCTCCGCCGCGGCGGCGCGCTCGACCGCGGCCGCGAGCCAGGTCAGGCGCCGGGCTTCGATGTCGGGCAACGGCGGCAGCGCGGCCGACACGACCAACGTCCCATGGCCGATCGCCCAGCGGAGATTGTACGGAAGGGGACGGGCGAGCAGCATCGCAAGCGTGGCGTCGGACGCCGCGCGCCAGGCGAGCACCGCCTCGCAGCTCACCCAAGTGGCGCGTGCGCCACGCTCGATGGTACCGCTCGCGCCACGCTCGATCGTCGCCCTCATCGCGCACCACCGCCCGCCGCCGGCTCGTCGTCGAAGAACGGGCGCGTGTCGGTCGGCACCCGCCCGCTCCTCCCCTCGCGGCGCGCCCACGCAGCGGCACTCGCGCTCAGCGGTCGATCGGCCGCGACCCGCTGCCATGCGAGCAACGCATACGTCGCGATGATCCAGTCGGCGATTTTCATCGCTGGGGTGAAAGACCCGAGGCAGACGAACGCGAGCGGAGGCAGCATCGGCGCCTCCGAGGGGCGGTTCACGTTGGGGTTGAACAGATCGGTGTGACCGGCGATCGCGAGCGGATTCTCGACTGGGTGGCGTGCAGCCAAATCGTACAGCACCGGCACCTGGCGATGCTCCGCGCGGACGACCTGGTCTCGGCCGCAGACCATGGTGCGAACGTCGAAGACGATCTCGTAGACGCGGCCGTCCGGCTCCACCCGTACCAGCGTGGCGCGCGAGGGGCGCGCCAGGATGCGTTCGACGGCCTCGAGCTCCATGACGAGGCGAGCGTTCATGCGGTGTCTCCTCCAGCGCTCGCGGCGAGCGCATGCGCCTGCAGGTTGTGTTGCGCGAGTTGATCGCGATCGGCCAAGACCACGCCTTTCCACGGCAGCGGCGCCAACTGGGCGAGCGCGGCGGCGCCCACGTTCCCGAGGCCGATGATGGCGAGCCGGGTCGAGCGGACACGCTCGAGATCGAGCGTGCGCGGTAATCGCACGAAGCGCTCAGCGGCCGTCGCATCCCAAGGGAGGCCGAGGTCGGCGGGGAGCGGCGGCGCCGCCAGCGCATAGACACGCGTCTCGTCGGCGTCGACGATGGCGAACACGTCCCCCCGCTTCAGCCAGCGCGACGCCGGTTCCGCATGCAGCGCCGGCGGCACCGCGTCCCATGCGAGTGCGGTCGTCCGGCGAAGGGGCGCCGACGGCGCCCCGCATTGGTCACAGCAGGCCGGCTCGCTGAGGCGCGCGTACGGCGAGCCCACGTGGCGGCAGCCCTGGCAGAACGCGCGGGTGACGATCTCCGCGCTCACGACCACGGTGCTTTCGCCGCGGATGCCGCAGCTCGCGAGCAGCGCCCCGAGAGTGACGTCGGCCGGCGACACCACGAGCGCCGTCCGCCCTCCGGCGAGGGCGTGATCGGCGGCACAATCGTGATTCGTCGGGAGGTCGAAGCGCGAGAGGCGCATCGCGGTCAGATCGAGGCGGATCTCCTCGCCGACGCGCGCCTTTTCGGGCACCACGCCGGCAAGGGCGAGCGCTTGATGGGCGCCGAGCGCCGCCGCGGCCTGCCCCATCACCAACGTCGAGGGGAAGCCGTCGCCGCTTTCGACGACGGCATCGCAGGGCATCCCGACGTCGACGCCCGCCCGCGCCAGGTGCGGTCGGGGCCAGTTGCAGCATAAGCAGGCTGCGCTCGCGGTGGCGCTGATCACCGTCGCGCGGGCAACCGCCAGATCCGCCCGCACGCCGACGTCGACGTACGGGACCTCCGCCGCCCGGAGCAGGCGCGTCGCGAGGAGCCGGGCGCGCTCGTTGTCGACCGCCACGAGCGCCACGGTGCAGCCGGTGAAACAGCCGGGTGTCAGCGTGCCGACGTCTGCCGGCACCGTGCTGATCGCCGACCAGCGATTCACCGAGCGCAGGTGGCGGTGCGCCACGTCGACCTTGAATGCACCTCCGCTGGTAGCGCTCATTGCCCCTCCCCGTCGCCGGCGGCGTCGTCGTCGAGCCAGATGCAGAAGTCGGACGGCTTCGGCTCGGCAAGCTGACGATCGCGCGCCGCGAGCTGCTCACAGCCGGTCGTGAGGCAGTAGCCGCCGGGAGCCGACAACCAGCACACGTCGCACGCGCGTGCCCCGCAGCGAGGACAGGCGAGGATCGCCGTACGTCCGTCGCTACCGCGGCGGGTGCAGCACACGGCGCACGGCTCGTCGGCCGTGGCGTCGTCGATCACCTTCGGTAGCGCGTCGCCCGCGAGGATCGCTTCAGCGCCGACGAAGAAGAGATGGTCGCCGTGCCCGAGCTCGGCGACGCCGGCGCCGAGTCGATCCGGTCCGAGCGTGACGGCGGCGCCGGGGCGAGTGATCAACGCGTGGCGCTCCGGTGCGCGCGGACTCGGCACGCAGGTGACGATCGACGCGACCCACGTGTCGTCGGCCGCGGGCGCTCCGCAGGCGTCGATCCTCAGCGCAGAAGCTTCATTGCACTCGTGGACCGTGATGCCGTTCGCGTTCAGCAGGAAGAGGCGCATGCCTCGGCGTGTAGATCACGCGCTTTTCCTCGAACGGGGGTTTTGCGCGTGAGCGCGGCTGATCTGCCGATGGGGACGGACGATTTACCGGCTGGCGAAATAGCGAGTGATGCGTTGGCGGGCTCCGCGACTCAAGATGATCCACTCCTTGCCGTCGTCCTCGCGGTCCATCGGATCAACGGCGAACCCCAGACGCTTGACGAGCGTGGTACGCTTGGGTTCCTTGCCTTGCTTGGAACCGTTGCGGTCGATCCACTTCACCTTCTTGATGTTGACCAGCAACGTTGTGAACGCGGGCAAGAAGATTTCCGACGGCAATCGATGCGCTACCTCGCGAAACGATCTCAGCTCCAACTCGTACACACCGTCACTCGTTCGCGCGTAGATGCGCTCGGGACGAATCGGAAGGTCCTTCGTGAAGAGTGCCTGGATGTGTCGATCCACGTGACACTCCGTAAAGACGAAAAGGATGTCGCCGATCTCCAGCAACTCGAAGGTCTGTTCGCGCGGATGGAGTTTCGGAATCTGCACCCCCGTGAGCGGCCGACGGGGATCTCGAGGCTTCTGTGGGGTCTTCGGCATGGGGGCCTCCGGACATCGGGTATTCTGGTGCCGCGGCACTCCCTGCCGACGCTCTCCGTCGTCGGCTCCCCCGCCTCTCGGATTCGCCCCATCCTTCGATGTGCTGGCTACCGGCACCTGCGTTGGTGTTCCGCAACGCACCGCTTCCTATCCACAGTCGCGGGCCGATCGTCAACGAAATTCGTCAGTCTGCCTGATTTATCTTCCTGATCCTTACCAAATGAGGTAATTATTCCAAGAATTTCTCAGAAGATTACCTTCACAAGCCATGTGGACGATTACCGCACCCGTGAAACCTCTTCGCAGCATTACCATCGAGAAGCGCAACTAGGCGGGCTTGCTGATGATGACCAGCGACCCCTACGCATGGCTCACGAGATTCTGGGACGACGTCATCGCGCGGCGCGACGACCGCCGCTGGCTGGTCGCAACGCTCCATGACGGACACGTGTGGTTGCGCGACCCAATGGCCTGGAGCGACGTCCGCCACGTGCTACGTCCACGCTCGGATGTGGACTTCGTCCACGTGCGCGCGTGGTCGACCGAGCCAGCGAAAAGCTATTCGAACACCGACTTCTTCCTGATCGGGCGTCCGAAGCCCTACATCGGCACTCGCTTCATGCCTCAGGCGCACGCTCTCGAGAGCAAGGCCGTGGCGACGTTCCACGATGGCCCGCGTGGGAATCCTGGCAAAACCGTTTCGTACGGACCCCGCATCACCTTTCGCCAGCACGAGATCGAGGCGTCACCCGAGTACCCGCCGCGCTGCGACGTCGACTTCGGCGTCTTGCTCTATCGCGAGGACAAGATAGGCACCGAGTTGTGCCGTCTGGTCGCTGTCGCCGGCGTGGGACAGCTCGCGACGTCGCTGCTGACACGTATCCTCACCGACGACGTGATGCGCGCCAGCTTGAAGCATCAGGTCGCCGACATCGCGCCGAACCCCCCTGTATCGCCAGAGCAGCACACTGAGGTCTGCGTACGCTTCGAAATCGCCGAGGACGACATCGAAGACTTTCTCGACCACGGTCGCTTCAAGTTCCAAGTCGAGGTCGTGGCGTTCGGCAAAGGCGCCGTCCACACCCGCCGCTCCGAGCGTGAGCTGACGCTCGTCCCGTATTCCGCCCTCGAAGGTGGCGGTATCGTCCGCTCAGACGGCAACGAGCTCAAGGTGCCGCGTGAACGCTTCCTGCTGTTGCGGCGGTTGGTCGAGGCGCCGGAAGCCTCCACCACCCCTGAACTCTGCCGCTACCTCGCAGAGACGTCCAACGACCCATTGGGCCAGGCGCCCGCCGGCCGACTCTCCAAGCTGGTGCACGACCTGAACAAGAGCCTGCACCGCTTGACCGGCATCGAGCACATCGTTCGTTTCAGCAAGAAATCGGAAGATAAGTGCTATGTGCTGGGCGGTGTACACGCGACCGTGTCGAGCACGGTCTACGGAGGGCCCGCGCCGTCGCGGTCCCGCCGCCCGGTTCCCGCGACGCCAACCACGCGCGACGTGTAGGCCGCGACTCACGGCGTGTCAGGTACGAACGCCACTTCAGTTGCAAGCGACGAGCTGGCGCAGCGGATCGAGATCGCAAACCAGCCCACGGACGACCGCGTTGCTCGCTCCTCCGAGCGCGCCGGCGTCACCGTTCGTGAGACATCCGCCCTTGGCGTCGGCCTTCGTGAAGCATGCCGTGTACTTGATTACCGCCTTACCGATGCACGCGCCGTCGAGCGCGCCGGTCTTCTCGGCCTTGACGTGACAGCCGAGGAAGGCGGCGTTGCGCCCGGCGACACACTTGAGCTTGGCTGCGAGGCACTTGTTGGCGCTGGCACCGGAAGGCGCCGCCGGATCGAGGGCAGCGACCAGCCCCGCGACGGACTCGTCGACGCGCGTTTCGAGCGCCGCGGTATCGTGCTCGGTCAGACACCCGCCCTTGGCCTCGAGCTTCGCGAAGCACGCCTTGGCAGGGTCGGCACCGCCGTCGAATTTGGCGCGTACCTTGGCGAGGCACGTAGGGTCGAGCACGCCCTTCTTCGCTGCCGCCCCATGGCACTTGAGGAGGCCGAGGAGCTTCTTGGCGACGCACTTCTTCTTGCCCGCAGTGCACGTGCGGGCCTCCTTCCCCATGCCGTGCGCGGTCGCGGGCACCGTCTTGCCGGCGAAGGTGAGCTCCGGTGCCGGGCCACCGGGGCCGATCAGTAACGTGCCGGTTGCGCCCTTCTTCACCTTGAGGGTGAAGTCCACGATCTCGCCCGTACCACCGTCGCGCGATTGGAAGGTCAGGAAGGCCTTCCCCTTGTCGGTTCCGCTGAGCGTCACCATGTAGACGCCGATCGGGACGACGTAGCCGCTCGGGTTCTCGCCGTTCGCGTTCGCCATCACGCCCGGTGCGTCGAAGTGCGGGGTGCCGGCGGCATCGACCCCGAACGAGTCGCCGTTGGCGTCGGTGAAGAGAAGGTTCACCGGCGAGTGCACCGTCGCCGACAAGCCGGGGAGCGGAATGCAGCGGTCGAAGCGCCCACGATCGGCGCCGGCGGCCGGAATGCCTCCGGGTGGTGGGTAGGGATAGCCGAAGTACGTCAGATCCTCGTCGATGACGGAGATGACGGAGGGGAACCGGCCCGGCAGCGCCTTGCTGCCGACGGCGGCCTCCCATTCCGCCAGCGTCGGCAGCTCACCCGACAGCACGAGATGCGGCGTGTTGTCGTCGAGATTGGCCCCCTGCAGCGCCTCGGTGTCGAGCACGACGTAGTTCGCCGGGTTCCCGGGCGACCCGCCGCCGAGCATGTACTGCAAGAGGGGGTTCGGGCTCTGCCTGCCGGCGTAGAAGACGATACCGGCGCGGCCCGTCGCAGTATGGATGGGTCCGAACTCCACCTGCGCCAGCACCGGCTCGAAGGCGGCCTCCTGGTGCGCCGTCCAGCGCAGTTGCCCGAGCCACTCGAGCAGGTGCTCCTGCTTCTGCTCCGTGGTGCCGCGTGGGGAAAGCGTGAAGCGCCCGACCGCAAGCTGGGTGGTGAGTCCGGTCAGTAGCTGGGTCGCTTGCAGCTGCGGAGAGGCAGCGGGTCCCACCAACTTCAAGACCTGACCATCGGTGATGCCGTCGTCGTCGACCTCCTCGGCGTCGAGCAGCCACTCCCCTCCTACCTGCGTGCCGGCGAGCACGTGGACGCGAATCTGTCCGGCCGAGTCGGTGGTGAGCTCCGGCTTTTCGAGGAAGTCCAGCGTCGCGCCGATCCGACCCGGCCACAGGCGGGCTCCGTTCACTTCGCAGATGACGTTCCGCGGATTGGCGGTTTGGATCGGATCGACGAGCACGTTCGGACGCAGGCGTACGTCGACGCCGGCGCGCGGGTTGTCGTCGCGATCGGTGATCACGGCGATCGCGGTCGAGCGCTGGTAGCCGTCGGACCCGATCTCGAACTGATCGATACCGAACTGGTCGATCCGCTTCGGATCGAAGCGCAAGCGGAGCGTGTCCTCCTGCGGCAGCGGCTGCCAGTCCGGGCGTAGGCCGATGCCGGCCGGTCCGACGCGATGCAGGTTCGCGCCGTCGGCGTCCATGACGTAGATGCCCTCACCGTCGGGTTGGTCGTCCTGAAAGACGATTTGCTTCGCATCGGGTGACCACGACGGGAACATCTTCCCCCCGCCGGCGTGAAAGTCGTTGCGCTGCGGTGTCAATTGAATGAAGGCGCCGCCGTCGACCACGAAGGTCGCAATGCCTCCACCGCGCTCGCACACGATCGTCGAGGCGTCCGAGGTCCAATCGGGCCAATGGTCCCGGGGACCCGTCGTGGGCTTGCCGTTCTGATCGAACACGATCGGCTCGTCCCGCAGGATCGTCGGAGCACCGCCACCTACGGGCAACACCGCGATGTCGATTTTCGGGATCGCGACCGGGAAATCGTTCGGGTCGTTGGGGTCGTCATAGATGAAGGTCGCGTCGGCGAGGCTGATCGCGATCCGGTCGCCGAGCGGCGACCACGACGGGCTCGCGTAGAAGACGCTTGCCGGCGCCGCGAAGGTCCGCACCAACATCCCGGTGCCCACGTCGTAGATCCGGATCTCCTTCGAGTCCGTGGTGCCGACCGCGACCTGCGACGCGTCGGGGGACAGGCTCGGACAGCACAGGGTCGCGCCCGAGACGATGCGATGCTGGTTCGAGCCGTCGCCGTCCATGATCCAGATGCCGTCCTGGTTCACCTGGAACGCGAGCTTGGTCCCGTCACGCGACCAGTCGGGATCGAGTCCTCCGACCGCGGGCCCGAGTTGCTGCACGTCGGTACCGTCGGGATTCATGACCTTGATGCCGCCGAAGGTGATCTTGCCGTTCTGCGCGGCAAGCGCGAGTCGCGGCACGAGCGCAACGGCAAGGAGGCCGAGAACGCCGAGGAAGAGACGCGGGAGCGATCGAGCTGGATCGGCAGTCATCTGATGTAATGGCGATGCTCGCGCAAGCTGCCACATCCGTGTCCGGACAGTCGAGCTGAAAGATGCTCGGAGGCTGCGGAGTCGATCGTTCTCTATAGAAGAAGCGCGAAACTTCGGCGGGCTCAGTCCTTCAGACGATCGAGCAGTCGGCGCGCTGCGACCAGCGCGGGCGCCCGCAGTCGCCGCCCGAGCTCGAGCGCCGCGGTGACGCGCGCTGTGAAACCAGGGGCATCCGCCAACGGGTCGGCGGAGGGCTCGGGGAGATCGTCGAGGGCGGCGGCCAGTCCGGTGAACGCATCGGGAATCCACTCGGCGCCTTCCTCGCGGAGTCGTGCGAGCGCTCGCGTGCCGGCGGCGGAATCGATCTCACCCGCAAGCATGCCGCGCGCGATCCGTTCGGCACGGTCGCGCGCGAGATGGCCTGGACGGTGCGTCTCGTAGATGGCCGCGACCAACGCCGTCGCGTCGCGGAACGCCTCTCGTGCGGTGGGATCGATGAGATGAAGGCGGCGGAGCTCCTCGGGCGCCAACAGGTCCGCCAGGGCCGGCGTCGCAACGACCCAGTCCACCAACTCTTCGAGCGGCAGCTCGCCGGCGAGAAAGCGATCGAACGTCCCCCACACCGTGCTCACGCGGCATCACTATCACGTGAAGCCCCGGTCCGGCTGGGGTTGATCATCGGTTGAACGAGCCGCGCCGATTGGTCAATGGTGACGGGCCCGAGCATGAGTGCCACTGCCGTGGCCCGCCGTCCTTCCGCGACACGCTCTTTCGCGCCCCGTTGGGAACGAGCCGCAACCGGCGCTGGCTCGCCGAGCACACCGGGCACGTGCAGGTGCCGTACCTCCGCGATCTGAATACCGCTACCGAGAGGTACGAATCCGACGCGATCCTCGCGTATCTCGACCGCACCTACGGGTGCCGGTCGAATCAAGAGTTCGGCGCACCTTCGATGATTTCGTCGGTGATCTTCGTGAGAAGACGGTCGGTCTCGGAGCCCGGGGCATCGATGTAGTACTGGATGCGGCCGTCCTGTTGCACCGCGAGCCGATGGCACTGCTCAGCCGACGAGAATTCCGCGTTGAGCACGCAGAGCCGCGGGCCATCGACGCGCCAGTGGTCGCCGTCGCGGCCGTCGGGATCCTTCGCCCATTGCGAATTGCGGTACACGAAGTGCCCGTCGGGCCGGAAATACGAGTACTCGACGTAACGCTCGGCGCTTCCGCCGGGCGACGTTTGGTAGACGAACACGTGGGTTCGCCCGCTCACCAGCCGCGTCAGCGCATCGCCGGCGACCTCGGTGCCGCGCGCTGTTTGCTGCGTCGCGGCTTTCATAGCGACGAGCCGCCGCGCACGCTCGGCGCGTTGTTGTCGCGCATAGTTTTCGGCGTCGGAGTGCAGCGCTTCGCACCCAATGGTGGCGGCGAGCAGCACGAGCGCGACTTGCCCTCTCACTATGGCGCCGAATGTCTACCCACGGCGTCGCCGATGTCAAAGGACAGTGCGAGATTTTGCTTGTCGCGGCACCTGGGTTCTCGTAACGTCGCGAAGCTCGATCCGCACCGTTCCCGACCCTGCATCTCCAGCGCACGAAAGGATTTCCATGACGCCTCATCGCACCCGTAGCCGGTTCGCATTCGTAGTCATGGCGGCGGCAACCATCCTTTGGCAACCATCTGCCGCACAGGCCCAGGGAACGCTCCTCACCCTTGCCGACGGACAAGTTCAGGGTCACCTGAACGCCGGCACGCGTGAGTTCCTCGGGATTCCGTATGCGGCGCCACCGGTCGGAGCGCTCCGCTGGAAGCCGCCGGCGCCGGCCGTCCCGTGGAGCGGCGTGCTCGATGCGTCCTCGTACTCATCTGCTTGCGCGCAGCTGCCGAGCCTGACCGGCACCGCCAGCGAACAGGAGGATTGCCTCTATCTCAACGTGTGGACCCCGGAAGCGGCGCCGGCCAAACCGCTCCCGGTGATGGTCTGGATTCATGGCGGCTCCAACATCGTCGGCTCGACCGGCGACTTCGTCCCGTTTCCGCCCTACCAGGACGCACGGCTGTACGACGCGCACGAGCTCGCGGCGTCCCAGAACGTCGTCGTAGTGACACTCAACTACCGCGTGGGAGTCTTCGGCTTCTTCGGCACCGCGGGCCTTGCATCCGAGGATCCCGCCTATCCATACGCGGGCAACCAAGGGCTGCTCGATCAGCGCGCGGCGCTGCTCTGGGTACGCGACAACATCGCGTCGTTCGGCGGCAACCCGGGCAACGTGACGATCTTCGGCGAGTCAGCCGGCTCCTGGGACGTCTGCACCCACGTGGTCTCGCCGATGTCGAACGGCCTCTTCCATCGCGCCATCAGCGAAAGCGGCGGCTGCAGCAGCGGCGTCGCCACGGCGGCGGAAGGGGAGGTCCACGCCGCCACGATTTCCGACGCCGTCGGATGCAGCGGCACCCCCGACGAGCTCGCCTGCCTACGGGCAACGTCCGTATCCGACTTGCTCGACGCGGCCGGCTCCCTCTCGGAGCTCGACTCGCCGCCCACCATCACGATCGACGGCGGATTCTTGCCGGCCCATCCGCGGGATCTGTTCAACGCCGGCACGTTCGCCGACGTACCGTACCTCCTCGGAGCGAACGCCGACGAGGGCACGTTGTTCTTCATCGGCGCGACCCCGCTCACCACGCCGGCCGAATACACCGCGGCGCTACAGGCACGCTTCGGCGCCGCGCTCGCCGCGGAAATCGAGACGGTCTATCCGGTGACGAGCTTCGTCACGCCGCAAGCCGCGCTCGTGCGCGTGATCGGCGACGGGGGGTTGCTCTGCGCCACCTACGACGTCGCCCGTCGCGTGGCGGCCGCCGGACGCCGGACCTACGTCTACGAGTTCGCACGTGTGCCGGCGTTACCGGTGGTGTCCCTGTTGAAGCTGGGGGCCTTTCACGGGGCGGAGATCCCGTACGTTTTTGGTTCGATCCCTCCTCCGAGCATTGGCGACACGCAGCTCTCCACGCGGATGCAGCAATACTGGACGGGATTCGCCAAGAAGGGCCGACAGCCGCGCGCCAAGAAGAGTCCCCCCTGGCCCCGCTTCCGGCCCACGACGTATGAGATGATGAGGCTCGACGGCCTGGGCGATCGGCACGATGCCCGCAAGATCGAAGATTTTCGCCGCACCGAGTGTGATTTCTGGTCGAGCGTCTACGACCAGAACTGAGCCCTACGGGATGATCCGAGATCTGGGCCAGGGCTCGGCGTAGGCGCTGCGCTCCCAGTCGGGCATAACCGGGCAATGGTGCGCATCGGGGTCGTCGGGTACGGGTACTGGGGGCCGAACCTCGTCCGCAATTTCGCCGAGGTTCCGAGCGGCGAGCTGGCAGCCGTTGCCGACACCGATCCCGCCAAGCTCGCGAGCGTGCGGCAACGTTTTCCGGCGATCCGAACGACGACCGACTTTCGCGAGCTCGTACAGGACCCCGCGATCGATGCAGTCGCCGTCGCGACGCCGGTCGAATCGCACTTCGAGATCGGGATGGCGGCGCTCGCTGCCGGCAAGCACCTCTGGCTCGAGAAACCGATGACCGAGACGTCCGAGCAGGCGGAGCGGCTGGTCGAAGAGGCCGAGCGGCGCCGGCTCGTGCTGCTGGTCGACTACACCTTCGTCTACACGGGCGCCGTTCGGAAGATCGCGGAGCTCGTGCGGTCCGGCGAGCTCGGCCAGATCTTCTACTATGACTCGACCCGCGTGAACCTCGGCCTCTTCCAGCGCGACGTGAACGTCATCGCCGACCTCGCGGTCCACGACTTCTCCATCCTCGACTACCTGCTCGGCGAGCATCCGGCCGGCGTGTCGGCCCACGGAACCAACCACTTCCCGGGCTCGCAGGAGAACCTCGCGTACATCTCGCTCTTCTACGACTCGGGCGTCATCGCCCACGCCAACGTCAGCTGGCTCGCCCCCGTGAAGGTGCGCCAGATCCTGATCGGTGGCAGCCGGCGGATGATCACGTACGACGACCTGCAGCCGAGCGAGAAGGTGAAGGTGTACGACAAGGGCGTCGAGCTCACGGACGACCCGGAGCGCATCTACCAGATGCGGGTCGGCTATCGGACCGGCGACATGTGGGCGCCGCGTCTCGAGCAGGCCGAGGCACTGCACCTCGCGACGCAGCACTTCGTCGAGTGCATCGAGCGCGGCGCACGGCCGGATACCGACGGCCAGATGGGGATCCGTGTCGTCGAGCTCATGGAGGCGGCGACGAGCTCGATGCGCCGGAAGGGCGACACGATCGCGACGCACCGCAAGCGCGGCGCCGGCGCGCAAGGCGCATGATGGCACGGCAACCACTCCTCATCTTTCCCTGCAACGGTAACGGCCTTGGAGCGCTCGATTGCCTCGGCGAAAGCTGGCGCTGCGTCGGATTCGTCGACGACACGCCGGAAAAGCAGGGCCGGGAGGTGCACGGCGTTCCCGTGTACGGACGGGCCGCGTTCCGCGAGCACGGCGACACCCCTGTCCTGGCGGTCCCCGGAAGCCCCATCTCGTATCGCGAGCGGCGTGCGATCATCGAAGGTCTCGGCCTGCCGCGCGAGCGCTTCGCGCGTGTCATCCATCCGAACGCGCAGGTCGCGGCGCGGGCGATCGTGGGCACGAACCTGCTCGTCATGGCCGGCGCCGTCATCGGCCACGACGTCGTCGTCGGCGATCACGTCATGATCCTGCCGAACGCGGTCGTCATGCACGACGGTGCCATTCGCGACTGGAGCCTGATCGGCGCGAACGTCACGATCGCCGGCCTCACCACGATCGGAGAGAACTGCTACATCGGCGGCGGCGTGAGCATCTCGAACAAGCTCTCGATCGGCGACGGCGCGCTGATCGGCCTCGGCAGCGTCGTGATCCGCGACGTCCCGGCCGGCGCCCGCGTCGCGGGCAACCCAGCGCGGGTCCTGTCCGCATGAACCTCGACGGCGCGCGCATCCTGGTCACGGGCGGCTGCGGACTGATCGGTTCGACGACGATCGACCTGCTGCTCCGCGAGCACGCGCCGGGAAAAATCGTGATCCTCGACGATCTGAGCCGCGGGAATCTCGCCAACGTCGCCGACGCGCTCGCCGATCCGCGCGTCGTGCTCGTCCGCGGCGACATCCGCGATCCCGCGACCGTGCGCGAGGCAGCGGCCGGGATGGACGCCATCGTCCACATGGCGACGCTTCGGATCACGGCGTGCGCCGCGGAGCCGCGCGCCGCGCTCGAGGTGATGTGCGACGGCACGTTCAACGTCGTCGAAGCAGCGCAGGCGGCCGGCGTCCGAAAAGTCGTCGCCGCCTCATCGGCGTCGGTCTACGGGCTCGCCGACGTGTTTCCCACGCGCGAGGACCACCATCCATATAACGACCGCACCTGGTACGGGGCGAGCAAGATCATGCTGGAAGGGCTCTTGCGGTCGTTCAACGACATGCACGGCCTGCCGTACGTGGCGCTCCGCTACTTCAACGTGTACGGCCCCCGCATGGACATCCACGGCAAGTACACCGAGGTGCTCGTCCGTTGGATGGAGCGGATCGTCGCCGGCGAGCCCCCGCTCATCCTCGGCGACGGCGAGCAGACGATGGACTTTGTGTACGTCGAGGACGTCGCCCGCGCCAACGTCTTGGCCTTGCAAGCCGAGACGAGCGCCGACGTCTGCAACGTCGGCAGCGGCACCGAGACCAGTCTGAATGCGCTCGCAACCGCGCTCCTGCACGTCATGGGATCGGATCTCCGCCCCACGTACGGCGAGGAGCGCGCCGTCAACCCCGTACGCCGGCGTCTCGCCGACACCACCCGCGCCGAGCAACATCTGGGGTTTCGCGCGCGCGTCGGACTCGAGGAGGGGCTCGCCCGCCTCGTCGAGTGGTGGCACTCGACGCGAGCCGGGGCGCGATGATTCCGATCACGAAGCTCGTGATGGACGAGCGCGAAGCCGACGCCGCTCGGCGCGTGATCCTGAGCGGCTGGGTGACGCAAGGACCGGAGGTCGCGGCGTTCGAGCGCGAGTTCGCGGCACTCGTGGGGGCACCGCACGCCTGCGCGGTCTCGAGCTGCACGACGGCCCTACACCTGGCCTTGCTGGTCGCGGGGGTCGAGCCCGGAGACGAGGTCGTCACCGTGAGTCACTCGTACATCGCGACGGCCAACGCAATCCGCCATTGCGGCGCGATCCCGGTGTTCGTCGACGTCGAGCCTCGCACGTTCAACGTCGACCCAGACGCGATCGAGCGCGCCGTGACCAACCGGACGCGCGCCGTCGTGGTCGTGCATCAGATGGGGATGCCCTGCGATCTGGCGACGATCCTCCCCGCCGCCCGCGCGCGCGGCCTCGTGGTCGTCGAGGACGCCGCGTGCGCGATCGGCAGCGAGCTCCGCTGGCAGGGCCGCTTCGAGCCGGTCGGCCGCCCGCATGCCGACGTCGCGTGCTTCTCGTTCCATCCCCGGAAGGTGATCAGCACGGGCGACGGCGGCATGATCACGACGGCCAATGCGGAATGGGACGCCCGCTACCGTCTCCTCCGCCAGCACGGCATGAGCGTCCCGGACACGGTCCGCCATCATGCCGCCCGGGTGATCTTCGAGTCCTATCCCGTGGTCGGCTACAACTACCGCATGACCGACATTCAGGCCGCGGTCGGTCGGGAGCAGCTCCGCCGCCTTCCCGACATCGTCGCGGCCCGGCGCGCGCACGCCGAGCGCTACCGGTCGTTGCTCTCCGACGTCGCGAGGGTCGGTCTGCCGCACGAGCCGGAATGGGCACGGAGCAATTGGCAGAGCTTCTGCGTGCGGCTTCCCGACGAGTGCGATCAGCAGACCGTCATGCAGCGCATGCTCGACGCCGGGGTGGCGACCCGACGCGGCATCATGTGCAGTCATCGCGAGCCGGCGTACGCGTCGAGCCGCGACCGCGAGGCATTGCCCCATTCGGAGGCCGCGCAGGACCGGTGCGTCATCCTCCCGCTCTACCCACACATGACGGCCGGCGAGCAGCAGCAGGTCGTCGCCGCTTTCCGCGACGCGTGCGCGGCGAGCGCCGCGTGACGGCCGAGACCCGTATGCTCACGTCCATCGTCACGCCGGCGTTCAACGAGGCCGAGAACTTGCCGGTGCTCTACGAGCGCCTGCGCGCCGCGCTCGAGGCGCTCGAGGGCGAGTGGGAATGGGTGATCGTCGACGACCATTCGCGCGACGCGACCTTCGCGACCATCGCCCGGCTCGCGGAAAGCGATGCGCGCGTGCGCGGCGTCCGTTTCGCGCGCAACTTCGGGTCCCACGCGGCCCTCACCTGCGGTCTGCACGAGGCCGAGGGCGCGTGCGTGATCGCGCTCGCGGCCGACCTCCAGGATCCGCCGGAGGTCATCCCGGAGCTTGTCGCGGAATGGCGTCGCGGGGCGCAGGTCGTATGGGCGTCACGCCGCGCGCGCGCCGGCGAGACGGCGACGACGCTCGGGTTCGCGCGCCTCTACTATTGGATCATGCGCTCCGTCGTCGGTCTCACCGAGATGCCCGCGACCGGCGCCGATTTCTTTCTGGTCGACCGCGCCGTGGTCGACGCGTTCGCGCGCTTCGGCGAGAGCAACACGAGCATCCTGGCCTTGCTCGGCTGGATGGGGTTCCGGCAAGCGACGATCACCTACGACAAACAAGCGCGGCTGCACGGCCGCTCGGGCTGGACGCTCAAGAAGAAGCTCGAGCTGGTCGCGAACTCGGTCACCTCGTTCAGCTACGCACCCATACGAGTCATGTCGTACCTCGGCCTCGCGATCGGGTTTCTCGGGTTCGCGTACGCCCTGCACCTCGTCCTCCGCGCCTTTCTGGGCGCACCGATCGCGGGTTGGTCGGCGGTGATGGTCGTCGTCTTGCTCCTCGCGGGCTTTCAGATGGTGATGCTGGGCGTCCTCGGGGAGTACGTCTGGCGAGCGCTCGACGAGGCGCGACGGCGCCCGCGCTATCTCATCGAACGCTCGATCCCGACGCCACGCTGACCCGAACGATGCGGCCGAGACACGTGGCGCTGCTCGTCGCCTTCGCATGCGGATGGATCGTCTGGCAGGTGGCGACGCTCACGCGCTCGCCCGTGCCGTATTACGACGATACGTTCTTCGCGAGCGTCGGGGATTCGCTCGAGCGAGCAGGCGAGCTGAAACTGCCGGTCAGTCCCCTGCACATCTCCGGACCGGTGTACCTGTACGGCCCAGTCTACTTCGCGGTGCAGGCGTTCGTCTTTCGGCACCTCGGATTCGGCATCTTCCAGAACCGGATTCTCGCCCTGCTCTTCGGCCTCGGCATCGTCGTCGTAGCGTTCGCCTCGCTGCGGCAAGCGGGCGTCCGTCGCGACATCGCGCTGCCGGCATGCATCGCGTTGGCGCTGGACCCGACCCTGCACCTCAGCATGCACGGCGGCCGCATGGACACGGTCGCGCTCTTCTTCATCCTCGCAAGCCTTGTCCTGCTGCAGAAGAGCTGGGCGAGCGAGTCGCTCGCACTTTCGGCGACTTCGGGGGTGCTGGCAGCCGCGGGGATTCTCACGACACCGCGACCCGGCTACCTCGTGGTCCTGATGGGCGCGATTCTGGGGATGCGGTTCGTGCTCGCGCCCACCCGGCAGCGCGCACTCCAGCTGGTGTTCTGGGCGCTCCCGATTGCCGGCCTCTACGCGCTCTGGGTTCGACACGCGTTCGGCGACGTCACGGCGTTGCTCGCCTACTACGGGGCCCACGCCGACACCTACGTCGGGGGGCGACTGACGGTGCGCACGGTTCACTATCCTCTGCTGGCGGTCCTCGCCGGCGTGACGACGGTCCGACTGCTGGCGGCTCCGAAAGCCCGTTTCGACGAGCTCACCTGGTTCAGCTTCGCCGGGATCGTGGTGTTTTACGCGCTCGGGATCAATGCGCCGCGCTTCGGCACGCAGTATTGCGTCTTTCTCACGCCGCTCGTGTACGTTGCGCTCGCGCGATTGGCCTCCGATCTCGACGGACGTCAGGCATTCGGAGTGCCCGGCGCGAGCCTCTTTCGTATCGCCTTTGCCGCTCTCCTGGTGTTCAACGTCGCGACCTTCACGGCGCGATCGACGTTGGAGCTCGTGCAGTGGACCTCGCGCGATCCGGCGCCCGCGGATCAGGTCGCGCGGCGGTTCATTCCGCCCGGCTCGAAGGTGATCGGCGACGACAAGTTCTATTTCGCGGTCAAGAACGCCGGCTCGGACTTCCAGTACTGGCAGCGGGGAGGAACGCTCGACGAGCGCGTCGCGTACCAGACGGACGACTATGGGTTCGACTATCTGGTCGCGGATCCGAACGAGAGCCCGGACCTCTTCCATGCGTACACGGCACGAGCTCCGTTGGCCCACGTCGCGACCTTCGAAGATTCCGGAGCGATCGGCGTCGTCGCGGAATGGCTGAGCGACGTTGCGCGTCGCGTGGGCGTCGGAACGCCGCTCGTGGACGGCTATCGCGGCTCGATCTTCGTGCGTGCCGACCGCGTGTCGGAACACCGCTGACGCGTGCTGCGCCTGGTCACGAGAGTATGCGCCGTCGGCGCAGTCGTCGGCGCGGTCCTCCTCGGAGCGCTCGGCGTTCTCGTGGCGTGGCCCACGCAGACGCGCGTCGGCATCCTCGCCACCCGGCTCGTCGTCATCGCCGCGACGAAGGCCCCACCCGCGTTCTCGACGTTGCTGACGGCCGTGCTCGGCGTCGGCGGCTCGGGAACACGTCGGCCTCTGCTGCCCACGCCCCGGGAAAGCTCCGACGGACCCGTCTTGGTGCTCGCGACGTCACGCAATCCCTTCAGCCACTACCTGGCCGAGATCCTGCGCGCCGAGGGGCTGAACCTCTTCTCGGTGATGGACGTGTCGGAGGTCGACGCGCCCACGCTCGCGCCTCACGACGTCGTCGTGCTCGGCGAGACGCCCCTCGATGACGCACAGGTCGCCATGCTGACGGAGTGGACCCATGCTGGCGGCACCTTGATCGCGATGCGTCCCGACCGCCGACTCGCGCCCCTCCTCGGCCTCACCCCGGCCGACGGCACCTCGTCCGAGGGCTACCTGCGAGTGGACACTTCCACGGGCCCCGGGGTCGGGATCGTCGACGAGACCATGCAGTTCCACGGCGTCGCCGACCACTGGAGCGTCGCCGCCGCCACGCCGCTCGCGACGCTCTACCGCGATGCCGTCACGCCGTCGGGATTTCCCGCGGTGACCGTCCGCCGTGTGGGCACGCATGGGGGCGTCGCGGCGGCGTTCGCCTACGATCTCGCACGCTCCGTCGTGCTCACTCGCCAGGGCAATCCAGCCTGGGCCGGAGAGAAGCGTCACGGGTTGCCGCCACGACGGAGCGTCGACTTGTTCGCACCCGATTGGTTGGATTTCGACAAGATCGCGATCCCCCAAGCCGACGAGCAGCAGCGGCTGCTCGCCAACCTGATCATCCAGAGCAACCTGCACCGGAGACCGTTGCCGCGCTTCTGGTACCTCCCGAAGGGCGTGAACGCGGCGATCGTCATGACCGGAGACGACCACGACGACGTCGGCCTCGTGCCGCGTTTCGAAGCCTATCGCGCCGCGAGCCCCGCCGACTGCTCGTTGGCGGACTGGGAGTGCGTGCGCGCGACCGGCTACGCGTATCTCGGCACCACGCTCACCCCGGCCGACGCCCAGCGCTACACCGATCTGGGGTTCGAGGTGGCGTTGCACGTCAACACCGACTGCGTCGATTGGAGCCCGCCGTCGCTCGCGTTCCTCGTCGGCCTCCAGCTCGAGCAGTTTCGTACCGTGCTTCCCCGTATCCCGGCGCCGTCCACGAATCGCACCCATTGCGTCGCGTGGAGCGATTGGAGCACGCAGCCGGAGGTCGAAGCCGCGTACGGCATCCGGCTCGATACCAACTACTATTTCTACCCGAGCTCGTGGGTGCAGAAGCGCGTCGGCCTCTTCAACGGCTCGGGGTTCCCCATGCGCTTCGCGGCGGCGGACGGCTCGACGATCGATTGCTACCAAGCGGCGACGCAGCTCACCGACGAGTCCGATCTGGCGCTGCCGGAGGCCGCCGACACGCTCCTCGACCGCGCCAACGGCCCGCAGGGCTACTACGGCGTCGTCACCGCCAACATGCACTTCGACAAGGCCCCGCACCCCGGCTCGGATGCGATCGTGGCATCGGCCAAGGCACACGGCGTGCCGGTGGTCTCGGCGCGCCAGATGCTGGAGTGGCTCGACGGACGCGACGCCTCGTCGTTCGAAGGCGTGCGCTTCACCGACGCCACGCTGCGCTTCACGATCGCGGTGGGTGTCGGCGCGCGAAATCTCCGCGCCATGGTGCCCATGCGGTCGGCGGTCGGCGTATTGGCGAGACTCACGCACGACGGGAGCCCGGTCACGTACGCAGCCCGAGCCGTGAAAGGGATCGACTACGCGTTTTTCCCCGCGGAGCCCGGGGGGTACGCGGCAACGTACGAATGAGCGACCGACGCGTTGGGGATTGCACTCGGCCGGGTACGACGCGACGTCGGCGTCGCTCGAGCGCGGGGTCGACACGATCGCCGAGCTGATCAGGTCGAGTCGGTAGCGGTCACTCGCCCCAGCGCGGCCGAAACGTTACGAGCAGCTCGCGTTCGCCGCGCCGTCGTCGACGAGATCACAGTTGCGCGCGAGACCATCGACGCCGTTGAAGATCTGGCAGGTGCGGCATTCGACCTGCCGATCGATGCATGCGGCGAGGGCCGCCGCGTTCCCGGCACCGGAACAGGCTCCGGGGAAGGCGGTGGCCAGCGGGATGGTCGCGCACTTCTTCTCGACGGTCTCCTGCAGCGACGTCACCGCCTTCGCGATCTTGCCGGCTGCGTCGTCGATCAGTTGGTCGAAGCAGGTCTCGAGATCCGCGCTCGAGAGGAAGGGCTGCGTTTTCGCTTTGAGGCCGTTCTTTTTGCACGTGAGGAAGAGTGTCGTCTTGACCTTGAGAATTTTCTGGAGGTTGGTCAGCACGGCGACCTGGCATTTGCCCGCAGCTGCGGTGCCGATAACGCCCGTGAGGGTCGGCCCGTAGACGTCGTGCACCAGCGTCCGCATGCCGGTATCCGACACCGCGACCGCCGTGGCCGCCGACGTATGACCGAATGGCGCGCCTCCCGTGCAGTGCTTGGCGTCGTCCGCACCGAGCTTCGTGGCCGCTTTGGCGACGTCACCCTTCGCGTCGTTGGCCAGACAGGCTTCCGGATCGGGCTCGTCGCCCTTGGATGCCGCAGTGACGCAGGTCGTGGCGAGCTTCCCGACGGTCGCCACGAGCTTGACGCTGTTCTTGTTCGTGACGTTCACGCACCCCTGCCCCTCCTTGTCGATCGCCTGCTCGATCTCGCAGGTCGCGGAGCATCCGTCGCCGGGGTCCGTATTGCCGTCATCACATCCCTCGCCCCCGGTCTGGTAGCCGTCGCCGCAGACCGGGGTGCCGATCGTGAAGAACACCGTCATCTGCACCGCGTCGACTCCCGTGGTGGAAGCAGTGCAGCGGTTGACGCGTACCCCGAAGCCCATGAAGTCGTTGACGTCGGCCACCGTCAGGCTCGTGCCCCACGTGTCATTGGCGCCCCCGGCAGACCGGAACGCGGAATCGGCGCACGAAGTCGAGGTTGGTGGCGTGGCGAGGGTTCGCGTCTCCCCGACCAACGCCGGCGCATGGAGCTGGAGCAACGGCGCACAACCATTGCTCGTCATCACCTTCGACTCTACGAGGAAGCCGTCGATGCTCGTCGTACTCGGCGGCAGGTTGAACCCGAAGCCGGTCACGGCGACCCATTCCCCAATGTTCGCGCCGATGGAGCAGACGTCGTCGGGTTGTCCGTCGGCCTCCTCACAGGTCGTCCCGAAGGTGCATGCCGGCTCCAAGCTGGACAGCGTCGCCCCTTGACTGAGCGCAAGCGCAGCGGCGGTCCGCGCGAGTATCAGCGCGAGTGCGATCACAAGTGCGATGCGCGGTCGTCGGATGTCCATCATGGCGCCCTCCGAGAGTCGGATTACAGAGACGCCGCTCGATAGGCCAATACAAAGTACGAAATCCCTTGAAATAGATCCCTGTCTCACCTTCTCAGGGGATCGACGCCTCGGGTGCAACCGCGCTCAGCACGTGGCCGTCAACACGAACCCGAGTGCGATCGCCCTCGGAGCCCGCCGGTGCTCACGCCGGGTGGATGCAGCGACGGAGACGTTGGCTCGCGGTCTTCCCGGGCGGTGGAATACGCGGTGCCACCGTCACGCCGTACGTGCCGGCGCGCGTCAGCAACAACTCGGCGGCACGCTCCGCGAGCGCCGCGATCGTGAGCGACGGGTTCACGCAGAGCGAGGTCGGGACCGCCGATCCGTCGGTCACGAAGATCCCGGGGTGCCCGCGGAGCTCGTGGCGGTCGTCGCACGCCGACGTCGCGGGGTCGTCGCCGATGCGGCAGCTGCTCAGGGGATGCGCGCTATAGACGTTGCCGCCGGCAACCCAGCGATGATGGGTGCCGAGACCGTCGCGCTCGACGATCGCTTTGACCTCGGCGTCGGAGGCGTCGAATCCCATGCGGGTCTCGGGCGCGAGCGGGTAGCTCAACTGCCCCAAGCCGGCGGCCGGACCGAGGCGCGTGAAGTTGCCGGTCGCGGGTGGCGGGCCGAAGACGCCCTCGTTGGCGTCCTCCGTCATCGCCAAGATCGTGAGCCACGAGCGCCAGCGGTCGGTGAGGTCGCGCTTGTCGAGGCCGAACCAGGTGGGCGGGGCGCCGGTGCCGTCCTCGGCGAGGATGCTGGTGATCGGCGGGAAGTAGATCTGCTGCAGCGAGTAGCGCAGGAATTCGGCGCGACTCGCGTCGAGCGGATCGAAGCTCATGCTGCCGATCGGACGGCCGATGGCGTAGCCCTCGTAGGCGACGCCAGGTGCGCGTTCGAGGCCGAGCAGGCTCGCGACCTTTCCCTCGTCCATGACCCCGAGCGTGACGCGGTCGCCGTTCGGCGAGAAGTTGCGGCCGACCGCCGCCGGCATCGACCCGAGGAACGCCGCCGAGCGCTGCAGGATCACGGGGGTTCCCATGGCGCCGGCGGCGAGGATGACGATCTTCGCCTCGATCGTCCCCGTGCCGACGATGGTGCTGTAGTTGGCGGCGTCGAGCTGCAGGTAGTCGATCGCATAACGGTAGCCGGATGTGGTCGCGGGACGGATCGCCTGCACCTCGTGGAGCGGACGGATCTCGCAACCGCACGCTTCGGCGGCGGGGAGGTAGTTCAAGAGCATCGAGCGCTTGGCGTCGAAGACGCACCCGTTCAGCATCCAGTTGCAGTTGGTGCACGCCTTCAGGTCGACGGCGACGGGGACGGGATTGCAGGTGTAACCGGCGCGGGCGCAGGCGGCGCCCCAGACGCCACCCGCGTAGGGCACGTTGCTCCAGCGCTGCTGCGCGACGGGCAAGGCGCGCTCGGCGCGCTTGTAATACCGGTCGAGCCCGGAGCGCGTGATCGCGGCCGGCCAGACTCGCTCCGCCAGCGTCCCCATGCGCTCGAACACGAAGGTCGGCGCGCGGAGGGACGCCGCGAAGTAGACGACGGAGCCGCCGCCGACGCAGTTGGCGGCGATGACGTCGCAGCCGGTGCCGCGGACCAGGTCGACGAGGCGCGTGTAGGCGTCGAGCCGCAGGCTCTGCGTGAACGTCGCCGACGAGAGGCGCGGCCCGCGCTCGAGCATGACGACGCGCGCGCCGCCGGCGGCGAGGTAGTAGCCCGGGATCGAGCCGCCGAAGCCGGTGCCGATGACGACGACGTCGCTCGTGTCGGCCATCAGCTCGGGCTCCCGCGCTTGGCGCGTGGATGCTTGGGTGCAACCGACCGGCGATAGGACGCATCCGGGAAGCGCCAGCGGCCGTCCGCGTTGGGTGGCGGAAAGCCGATCGCGGCGAGGCCGGGGTGACCGGCGGCGATCGCGGCCCCGGTGTCGAGGTGCCCGGCGGTGTGGAACGCGAGGAACACCAACGCGCCGACCGCGAACCAGAGGATCTGATCGGGATCGGTGCCGTCGAGCAGCTGCACGAGCAACGCGGTGCGGTCGGCGAAGTCGAGCGCCACGAGCGGCGGCACGGTCGGATCGAGAAGGATGCCGTTCTGCGCGGCGAACGCGGCGGTCCGGGCATTCAGACCGGCCGCGACCGCGGGCAACAACGGCGCGACCCCGGCGCCCGGGAAATTCATCAAGTCGAGAGCCCCGGCTTGCACTGCCCCCGGTCCGCTCGCGGCGCCCGCGATCGCCCGATCAATGGGCGAGCGCTTCTCACCCGGGATGATCGTGTCCGCGAATGCCTCCAACGTCGGTACCATGAGCGGATCGCCGGGGAGCACCTGGGCCTCGACCGCCGGCGGCCGCAACCCGAAGGGTCGTCCCTGCCACACGAGCGCTGCGCCCCCGACGAGCGCCAGCAACCGTCGACGGGAGAGCTCGAGCGCACTCACGGCGTCGCCACGGGCATCGGGGTCGCCGGGGCGGCGACCGGGTCGAGAAGCGCGGGAATGCAGAGCTCGCCCGGCTTCGCGACGCGGGCGGCGAGGCCGCCGAATTGGTTGTTGGTGAAGATGGTGCCGGCGGGCCGGGCAAACGGTGACGTCCCGCGTCGCACTCGCGCCTTGTGGCAGAGCAGCATCGCGGCGTCGTCCTGGATGCCCTCGCCGTTCTTGTCAGCCGGGACGCAGAGACGCATTGGTCGCCCGAGGTCGAGCGTCAGCGTACCGAATTGATCGTCGACCTTGACCGCATCGACGCGCCCGCGCGCGCGCGCGAGCTTGTAGCACTTGAAGTGGTCGACGCCGGGAGCGCTCGGCGCGGGTGGGGTCGAGTCGTGGCTCTTCGCGCTCGGCACCAGCAGGAGATTCGGTTTCACGACGTCGAAGACGAAGGTCCCGAACTGATCCGCGACCGTGACGCCGGTTCGGCGCGTGAACGCCGGGGTACGCTGGCGGATCTTGTATGCGACCAGGTGGTCGGGATCGGTGGGTGCGCTCTCGTCCTCGTCGTTCTTGTCGGCGGGATTGCAGAGCGCGACCGGCCGCTGGACGTCGACGGTGCCGGCGCCGAATCGGTCCGCGAGCGCAACGCCGGGACGCGCGACGAAGCTCGGACGCTTCAGGCCGTAGCACTGGAAGTGGTTCAAGAGGCGCTCGTCGAGACACGTCGGGTCGTTGAAGCCGAGCGCGAAGCTGGCACCTCCGCCGCCACCGGGCCCGGCGCCGTATTGGTTGATGACCGCCGCGAGCTCGGGATCGACGAGGCCGATCACCGCGGCGACCTGTCCCACATCGGCGGGCTGACCGCCGACCGTGAAGTTCCGCGTGATCGCGCCGCCCGTGCCGGCGACGCGGTCGAACCAATAGCTGCCGTCCCAGCCGATCAACGGGCCCGTCCCGGGCTGGACCTGAATGCGCCAGTGGTCCTGCTGCCAGTAGCGACACTTCTGGACCGCCAAGGCGAAGCGCGCGGGCTCCGCGGCGAGAAAGCGGACGGCGCCGCCGTTGCTCGCCGTGATGTCGCGCTTCTCGAACTCGACGCAGAGCGGATCGTCGGGGACGTCGAGCGGCGGCGCCTCGTGCTCCTCATAATGATGGACGACGCACTGATGGCGGAACGGCGGGTCGTCGAACGGTACGACCTGGGCGAGCGCCACGGCAGCGACGGCGAGCACGGCCGCGGTTGCGAGCAAGCGATTGATCATCACGCGCCTCCTCCGGATCGAGACTCGGGCCCGAGCGCATACGGTTCCGGCGCTCGCTCGATAGGGTTCCTCGGCGCGCTTTCGAGGTCAACGCACAAATGGGGGGGGCCGCGCCGGAACTTTGCGGGTGTCCTGCGCCGGCGGCAGGTGAGGCCCGGCGCGAAGGCGGAAGAGTCCTACGCGAGCCTGCGATCGGCCGCGGCGAAGGCCGCCGCGGCGGCGATCGCCTCCGACTACGCGTGGGAACGGATTACGGCTGGCACACGCCGGTCGCCGGCACGCACGTCTCCCCGAGATCGCAGTTCCGGATGAAAAAGTCCTGAGCACAGATACCGCTCTCGTCGCATCCGGGGAGATTGCATTCGTTCCCGTCGATGTTGGGGCAGTCGGTCCCGACCGGCACGGCCACGCTTTGATTGCAGCTGCCGCTGATGCACTGCGCGCTGGTGCAAACGTTGCCGTCGGTATCTCCGCATGGCGTACCGTTTGAGCTCACGACGCCGGTCTGAGTGCAGGACCCGGACCCATTGCACCGCGCACTCGTACACTCGTTGCCGTCGATATCGGTGCAGCTCGTGGTGTTGGGCAGCAGCACGGCGACCTGGCTACACGTACCGGCACCATTGCAGAACGCGCTCGTGCACTCGTTGCCGTCGATGTCGGGGCAGGCCGTGGTGTTGGGCAGCAGGACGCCGACCTGGCTACACGTGCCGGCACCGTTGCAGCGCGCGCTCGTGCACACGTTGCCGTCGACGTCGGCGCAGGCCGTGGAGCTCGGCTCGAGGAAGCCGAACTGATCACACGTGCCAGCGCCGTCGCACCGGGCTTGCGTGCAGCTGTTGCTGTCGATGTCGCCGCACGCGGTCGTCGGGAGGAAACCGTTCTGGTCGCAGGCGCCGGCGCCGTCGCAGCGCGCTACCGTACAGGTATTCCCGTCGGTGTCACCGCACGCCGTGCTCGTCGGCTCGAGCAATCCGGTCTGGCTACAGGCGCCGAGGCCATCACAGAAAGGGGTCGTACATTCGTTGCCGTCGCTGTCGGGTCCGCACGACTGCGTGGCTGGCTCGTTGTGACACGCGGAGCTGCAACAATCGCCGCTCGTGCGGTTGCCGTCGTCGCAATCCTCGCCGAAGTCGATATTCCCATCGCCGCAGAGGGACGCCTCGGCCGGGCCACACACCAGGTAAGGCTTGTACCGCGAGAGACTGCGGGATCCGAACTGATCCGTGAATGCCGTCTGCGCATTGATGGGTGGATGTCCGAGGCAGCGGATCTTGTAACACAGACGATCCTGCTCCAGCACTTCTTCGCTCGGTAGCGGTTGCGGCGTGAGCGGAGTGAACGCTCCCCCCTCCATTTTCCCCTCGAGCGGCCCGTTCACCTCGGCGGCGGAGGGCACGCATACGAGACGGAACCCTCCGACGATGCGACAATACTCTTCGCCAAACGAGCCGGCGTCGAGCTCGAGCCACGCCGGACCGGGACCACGGAGCAAGAGTGGGTCTTTGGCCTTGTAGCACTTCAGGTGTGTGGTCGGTTGCGCGTGGGCGCTGACACTCAAGACAGCAACGAGAGCGACGCTCAGGAGACAGGAACGGACAAAGGCGGACATGGGGTGCTCCCTTCGGAGGTGGGCCGGGTACAGGACCGTACGCTGTTGGAGCCGCATTTGTCAATTTACTTCTTGAGATATGAATCACAATAATACTTATGCGCATGCGTCATCAGATCACATATATTACCATATTAAGGACCCTATTGCAGACCGCATAGGCTGAGCTGGCTTCGCAGTATCGCGAATCAGCGCGCGGCGTTCGCCGCGGGGTCCACGAATATGTCGGGCCCTGAACTGGTCGCTGGTGGTGAAGTCGACGGCTGCGCGACGCCGTCGACCTCGCACCAGGACAGCACATCAGATGATGGAGATGACTCGCTGCCGTCTCGACGTTCTCGTCGACTGGCGATCGACCCGAGAAACTCCGATAGCGGTCGCACCCACGTGCGCATTCGCATTCCCGTCTTCGTCAGTCGAGGTAACGAGGCGGAGAGCACTAGAGCGCGAGCAAGATGGGGCAGAGAACCTGTGCGCTTCCACCCGATAGTCGGGGCAGCAGGAAATCGCCTTTGGCGATCGAGCGTTAGCAACCCGAGGTGCAGACCCGCGGCGGTCGCCGCGCTGCAGCTTGATGCTGCCTCCGATGCGGGCTATGCAGCGTCGCCTCGCGCGCTGCCGTCTGGTTCATCCGTGCGTCGAGACCGTCGCTACGATCACATCAGCTCTCTGAAAGGAACCAGCGCCATGCGAGTCGCCCGACTGGTCGTCGTTCTCGCCGTCTGCTTGCAGTCTGCTGCGGCCTTGGCCGAGGTGCTACCGCCCTTCCCTGCTTGTGCGACGACTCCTGGAAGCAGCAATGACACTGGTTTCGCGCTGATCCAACAACACAAGTTCTGGCTCTGTGAAGAAGGGCTCTGCAAAGCGTCGGCGTATGTCTCCGACGGTGTTTTCGGATGCTACCGGAAGGAGCTCACTGAGCCCGCTCGCTCGGAATGTATCGCGAGGGTTCGCGATCGTTGGCTTTTTCACCATCTTCCGAAGATCAGCAATTCCTACGCGTGTCCGGACTGCGTCAACCGCGCCACTGTCCTTGACGGGGTCATTGCTCGTTATCGGGCGTTTGCCGATCGACTCGTTTGTGCTGGCGGCATGAGCGCTTGCGAGAAGAAGTATTTGAAGGCGGCCGGAAGGATGTCGCTTCGGTTGATCGGCATGCACATGGGCTATTGGGCACTGATCTACAAGGGGGGCTGCATCCAACCGATGGAGGATGTCGCCAAGCGACAGCTCCGTGACCGGCTGAAGCGCGTCGGCGATTGCCCCCCTTGTCTCGACATGTCGCTGGAAGGCTTGTCGGCGTTCGCCAACGAAGTGGAGGCCGACGTCGCCAGTCACAACGGTGAGATCTTCTGTGCGACGGAGAGTCCGCGCGTCGAGTAACAGGCGGCATTCCAGACCGACGTTGCGCTGATCAACGCAGGTCGAATCCCGCGTACCCGTTCTCGGCGCTTTGTCGGCAGAAGGCCAAGTAGTCCTGCAGTCCGACGTGATGCAACAGCTGCCGGGGCTTGCCGGGAATGTTCGCGCCCATGTACCAGGAGTCCGCGAGTCCGAGCAGTGTGCCCGCGCAGAGCTCGGCCATGTGCTGCGTCCACGACTCGCCTGCGGCCGGAGTGGCCTCGATCCTGGTGTGCCCCTTGTCGCGGAGATGGCACAGGCAGTCGACGACCCAGTCTCCCTGCAGCTCGGCGCACGTCGGGCCGTTGCAAAAGGAGGTGGGACTCTGCGGTCCGTACAGCATGAGCAGGTTGGGAAAGTCGGGGATGCCGAAACCAAGATGAGTTTGCACGCCGGCACTCCAGATGTCTTGCAGTGACCGACCCGACCGACCCCGAATGTCGATCTGCGTAAGTCCGCCCGTGCTCGCATCGAATCCCGTGGCCAAGACGAGGACGTCCATTTCGTAGTGATGCGACTTCGTGCGCACACCCGTCCTGGTGATCTCCTCGATCGGATCTTCCCGCACGTCGATCAGCGTGACGTTGTCCTGGTTGAAGACTTCGAAGTAGCGCTGCTCCAACGACGGACGCTTCGCGCCGAAAGGATGCGGTGCATCGGCGGGTGCCAGCTTGTCGGCTACCGCGGGGTCGTGGATGCGGGCCCGGGTCGTTTCCCGCCAGAAATCGTAGGCAAGCTGGTTGGCCTTCCTGTCGAGGCTGATGTCGCTGAACGTGCCGCCCCAAAAATGGAAGCCGCCCTTTCGCCACGCCGACTCGAAGACCGCGAGGCGCTCGCCTTCGGAGACGTCGAGGGCCGAGCGCTCGTCGGGCGCGATGTCGAACAGCCCTCCGCCGGATAGCGCACGCCGGCGGAACCATTCCGGATAGTGGGCCTTCATCGCACGTTGCGACGGCTCGTCGAGTGCCTGCTGCTGCATTGGTAGCGCCAGATTCGGAGTGCGCTGAAAGACCGTGAGCTGCGACGCGATCTTACCTGCTTCCTGGATCACCTGGACGCCGCTCGCGCCGGTGCCGATTACACCGACGCGTCGACCACGCATCTCCAGTCCGTCCTGCGGCCAGTGCGCCGTGTGGAAGCACGGTCCGGCGAAGGTCTCGAGGCCGGGGAGCTTGGGAACGTACGCCTTGGCCGCGAAGCCGGTGCACGGGATGAGGAACCGGGCGCGGGTTCGGTGTCCGTCCGCGCATTCGATCTGCCACTGGTCTCTGGCGGCGTCGAACCGAGCGCTCGTCACACGCGAATCGAAGCGGATGTCGCGGGACAATCCGAGCTTCTCATCGACGTGGCGGAAATAGCGCCGCAGCTCGTCCCAGGCCGGGAAGCGCTCGGTCCAATTCCAGTCGCGCCAGAGCTCTTCGATCGAGAACTCGTAGTTCGGGACGTGGGAATCGACGCGCGCTCCTGGGTAGCAGTTCCAGTACCAGATTCCGCCGAGGTCAGCTCCGGCCTGTAGAGCCGGACGTCGAATCCACGCTGGCGCAATCGATAGAGCTGGTAGAGGCCGCTGAATCCGGCACCGATGATCAGCGCATCGAGCATTGCAGTGCCTTCAGTACCAGTCCCGCCAGCTCCTGAGAAAACTCCTCCTGCACGAGGAGCTTCCCGCCCGCGATCGGATGAAACCCGGCCACGTTTGGGAACTGCGAGGCCATCGCGCGGGCTCTTTCCAGAGGAAAGGTCGGATCGGCCGCTCCCCACAGGAAGGAGACCGGCATCGTGAGCCGGCGGTGCAGCTCCCGGAACTGATCGAGTCGCACGAACTTCATCTGCACCAGAAACTCGACGAGGCCGGACACCCGGCTCGAATCCGCCAGCAACGGCGCAATGAAGAGGTCGGTGAACTCGCCGTCGATGAGGTCGAGGTTCGAGAAGCAACCGCCGAAGCCCAGCGGGGAACGTCGCATGAGACGCGACGCCAGTACCTGGCCAAACACGAAGCGCGCGCCGGGGAGCGTCGACAGCGTCTGGTAGAGCGGAATCCATGGGGGGCGATGGCCGGGAATCTCGGTGTTCGTGAGCAACAGGTGCGTCACGCATTCGGGCTCTAGAAGGGCGAGCTCGCGCGCGTTCCAGCCTCCCGTGTCATTGCCGATCAGCGCGTACGATGACACGCCGAGCGCACGCAGCGCGCGCTGGAAGACGAGGCCCTGCCCTTCGGAAGAGAAGTCGACGGCGGCCGGCGACGTACTGTCGCCGAGACCTACCTGATCGAGGGCGATGCAGGTGAAGTGAGGCCCGAGGGCCGGGATGATCTTCCGCCACGTGAGTCCGGACAGTGGAAAGCCATGCAGCAGCACCAGAGTCGGGCCCTCGCCGGCCCTGCGATAGCAGACCCGTGCGCGCCCGAGGTCGAGGAAATGCCTGGCGGCGAACTCTTCTGCGATCGTGGACATCGTGATGCTTCCCGGAGGCGCGCTGCAAATAGCGCTCGCTCATCGCGAGTGGCGCGGCGGGTCTCGTCTATGCCAACGGGTGAGGGAGGTAAATCAGCGGACGGCCGCACGTCGCTTTCGCCCCGGCCCACTTCCACGAGCGACGCGGGCACCATAGGCCGAGGACGGCGCCATTTTCGGCGACCCATGCGCCATGCCGGACAGGAGGGCAGCGTCGTGAGCCAGCTGCGCATCTTCTCGTATTTGCCGAACCCACGGATCTGGAAGGCGACGATCGCCGCCCGTCTCTGCGGCGTCGACGTCGACGTGCGGGGAGCCACGCCGCCCGAGCTCGCGCTCTGGCGGTGGGACTTCGACGCACGCCCGCTCTCGGAAGACGAGCAGCGCGAGCCACAGGAAGCGGTCGTCGGCACGACCGGCTTCCGCGGCATCCGCCTGCACAAGACGGCGGCCTTCATGCGCGCCCACCCGTTCGGCACGGTACCGGCCGCGTTCAGCCCCGACGGCACGGTCGGCATCTTCGAGTCGAACAGTCATGCGGGCGGTTGCCCGCCTCGGCGAGGCGCAGCGCCGGCTCTACGGTCGCGACGCGTACGAGGCGTCGCGCGTCGACAGCTTTCTCGATGCGAGCCTGGTCTTCGCGCGCGATGCGCAGCACTATCTCCTGGCGTTGATGAGCGGCGCGGCGGCGGCCGAGCTCCATACGCGGGCACGCGACGCGTTCAGCGTATACGCCGCGGGAATCGATCAGGCGCTCGCGCCCGACCGTCAGTTCCTGGTGGGCGACGACGTCACGCTCGCGGACATCTGCTTCGTCGCGGAATGGACGCTCTTCCTGAACGAGCGCGCCGGAAGCGTCGCGCTCGGGCTCGAGCCGATCGTCGGACCGGAGCGGTCGGCCGAGTTCCCGCGCGCGTTCGCGCATGTCGCGCGCCTTGCCGCGCATCCCGCGTTCGCTCCCGACGTCGAGCCATATCTAAGGAAGCTCGAACGCAGCACGAGTTAGCCGAAGAGCTTCACGCGAGGCCTACTCGGCGAGCGTATCGCCCGAGCCGCCGAACTCCTTCGGGAAGTCCTTGAACTTCGGCAACCCGTCGCGCACCGCCATCACCTTCTCGCCGTAGTGCACGTGTAGAGTCGGCTGATAGGTGAAGCCCTGGATCGAGCCCGCGGGAACGTCCGTCATGCCGAGGCTCGGATGCCGGATCAGCACCGGCCCCCCGCAGGCCGTGCAGAACTGGCGATGGCTGTTCTCGGTCCTTTTGTAAAGGCCGAGCTTGTCCGCGCCTTTCGTCACGTTGACGTTCGGGGTGGGCCATAGGCTCGCCGCGTGGATCGGCGCGCCGAGCCAGCCACGGCAGGAGCTACAGTGGCAGTAGACCTGTGCCGCCGGGTCACCAGTGATCTCGAGTTGGACCGCGCCGCAGGTGCAGCCGGCCTTGTGTGTGTTCGCCATGGGATCGTTGATTCCACCGCTCCCGGTCCGACGCAAACGGCGATGATGCCCGCGCCTTGCACATCGGCGTGGTGACTATCGCGTAGCGCCACCTCATGATCGGGGCATGCCTTCCGGAACCCTTGGCGTCGGCGGCCTGACGGCTCCGCTCGACGATGAGCTGCGACGACTTGAGCAGAGCGCGGTCGGCTACTTTTTGCGAGCCGCGAATCCGAGCAATGGCCTCGTCGCCGACGGTTCGCGGCCGGGCTCCCCGTGCAGCATCGCCGTCACGGGACTGGGGCTCGCCGTCTACGTCGTCGGCGCCGAATGCGGCTTCCTGCCTCGGCGCGAAGCTGCCGAGCGGACGCTCGCAGCGTTGCGATTCTTTCGCGACAGTCCGCAGGGCGAGGAGCCTGATACGACCGGCTATCGGGGCTTCTATTATCACTTCCTCGATCTGCAGACGGGCCGGCGGACCTGGAACAGCGAGCTCTCGATGATCGACACGGCGATCCTCATTGCCGGCGTCCTGACGAGCGGCAGCTACTTCTCCGCCGCGGACGACGACGAACGGGAGATTCGAGAGCTCGCACGTTTCCTCTACGAGCGAATCGATTGGCCGTGGGCGACCAACGGTGGTCGCGTCGTCTCGATGGGATGGAAGCCCGGGGGCGGGTTCCTGAGCTACGGCTGGGAAGGCTACAGCGAGGCGCTCCTGCTCTACGTCCTCGGCCTCGGCTCGCCCACGCACCCGCTGCCGACGGAGAGTTTCGGCGCGTGGACGACCACCTATCAGTGGGAGAACCTCTACGACGTCGATTTCCTCTTCGCGGCGCCGCTCTTCATCCATCAACTCTCGCACCTCTGGATCGATTTCCGCGGCCTGCAGGACGAGCTCATGCGCGAGAAGCGCTCCGACTACTTCGAGAACAGTCGCCGCGCGACCTTGGTGCAGCAGCGGTACGCGCGGCGAAACCCAAAGCGGTTCAAGGGCTATGGCGAAAACTGTTGGGGCATCACCGCCGGGCCCGGCCCCGGCTTCGCGAAGCAGCGCAGCGAAGGAGGGATCGAACGGCAGTTCTACGACTACGTCGGCCGCGGCATCCCTTTCGGACCCGACGACGGCACGCTGGCGCCCTGGGCGGTCGCCGCGTCCCTGCCCTTCGCACCTGAGATCGTCGTGCCGGCACTGCACCACTTTCGCGATGCCTTTCCGGAGGTCGTCAGCGCCGACGGTCTCCTCACCAGCTTCAACCCCACCTTCGACGCCGGCGACGGCTCGGACCGCGGATGGCTCTGCCCGTATCACTACGGGCTCGACCAGGGACCGGTAGCCCTGATGATCGAGAACTACCGCTCCGGTCTCGTCTGGAACCTGATGCGCGCGTGTCCCGCGATCACGACCGGCCTCCGGCGCGCGGGATTCCGCAATGGCTGGCTCACCACGAGCGCCCGATGAACGACAGCGTCGCCCGCAACGGAACGCGATCCGAGCTGCTCGCCGGCGATCCGCACGACGCCGAGCTGCTCGCCAACACACGCCCGCCGGACTGGACCAACCCGCAGCCCGCGCGCCGGTACAACCTCGTCGTGATCGGCGGCGGCACCGCCGGATTGGTCACCGCCGTCGGCGCGGCCGGCCTCGGCGCCAAGGTGGCGTTGGTGGAACGCAACCTTCTCGGCGGCGATTGCCTCAACGCCGGCTGCGTCCCTTCGAAGGCATTGCTGCGGTCGGCGCGGTTCTACGCCGATCTCCGTTACGGCGGACCATTCGTCGGCACCGCGATCCCGCCCTCCGAGGCGGATTTCACCGCGGCCATGGAGCGGATGCGTCGTCTGCGCGCGAACCTGAGTCATCACGACTCGGCGGAGCGTCTTCGTCGCCTCGGCATCGACGTGTTCTTGGGGGACGCGGCATTCGTCGACGGCCGTACGGTCGAGGTCGCGGGCGACAGCGAGGTCGCCGGTGCCAGGCTCGCGTTCAAGAAAGCGGTCATCGCGACGGGCACACACGCGGCCCATCCGCCCATCGCGGGCTGCGCGGAGTCGGGCTATCTCACCAACGAGACGGTCTTCAACCTGACCGAGCGGCCCCGGCGCCTCTTGGTGATCGGCGGCGGACCGCTCGCCTGCGAGCTCGCCCAAGCCTTCTCCCGCCTCGGCTGCCAGGTCATCATCGCCAATCGCGAGCCCTACTTCCTTCCCGGCGAGGAGCGCGACGCCGCGGAGATCCTCGCCGACGCCTTGCGGAGAGACGGCATCCAGGTACGGCTCGACACGCAAGTGCGAGAGATCGTCGCACGGAACGGCGAGAAGCACGCGACGCTCGTCAGCTACGACTGGGTGGATACCGTCGTGGTCGACGAGGTCTTGATCGGAGTCGGGCGCGTGCCCAACGTCGACGGACTCGACCTCGCAGCGGCCGGCGTCGAGTACGATCACGAGCACGGCGTGCACGTGAACGACTTCATGCAGACGACCAACCCCCGCATCTACGCCGCCGGCGACGTAGCCCTCGAGCAGCGCTACACCCACATGGCGGACGCCACCGCCCGCATCGTGATCCAGAACGCGCTCTTCTGGGGTCGGAAGCGACTGAGCGCGCTCACCGTTCCTTGGTGCACGTACACCGACCCCGAGATCGCCCACGTCGGAATCTACGTGGAAGAGGCCTGCAAGAAGAGCCTCAGCTTTCCGATGAAGACCTTCACGATACCGATCAGCGACGTGGATCGTGCGGTGCTCGACGGCGAGGACGAGGGCTTCGTGAAGATTCACGTTCGCGAAGGGACCGACACCATTCTCGGCGCGACCATCGTGGCCCGCCACGCCGGCGAGATGATCAACGAGATCTCATTGGCCATGGTGGCGGGCATCGGCCTCCGGACGGTCGCGCAAGTGATCCATTCCTATCCGACGCAAGCGGAGGCGATCCGGAAAGCCGGGGATGCCTACAACCGCACGCGCCTCACGCCATTGCTGAAGACCATCAGCAGCCGCTGGCTTGCATGGTCGAGGAGACTCGGATGACCTCGAAGGGCAACGCACCCACGCGCTCCGACGCGCTCGTCTTCTTTGGCGCGACCGGCGATCTCGCCTACAAGAAGATCTTTCCCGCCTTGCAGGCGATGGCCCGGCGCGGTCACCTCGACGTGCCCGTGATCGGCGTCGCGAAGTCGGGATGGACGCTCGACCAGTTCCGCGCCCGCGCCCGCGACAGCGTGACCCAGCACGGCGGCCTCGAGCCGGAGGCGTTCGCGAAGCTCGAATCCCGGCTCCGCTACGTGGACGGCGATTACCGTGAGCCGGCGACGTATGCCGCGCTACAGGCCGCGCTCGGCGAGGCGTGCCGCCCGGCGCACTATCTGGCGATTCCACCCAGCATGTTCGCGACCGTCGTCGACGGTCTCGCCCGTGCCGGAGCGAGCCACGACGCCCGCGTCATCGTCGAGAAGCCCTTCGGGCGCGACCTCGCGTCGGCGCGTTCCCTCAACGCGACGCTGCGCGCGGCGTTCGAGGAGGCGGACATCTTTCGCATCGATCACTACCTCGGCAAGGGGCCCGTCCAGAACCTCGCGGTCTTTCGCTTCGCCAACACCTTTCTCGAGCCGATCTGGAACCGGAACTACGTCGACAACGTCCAGGTCACGATGGCGGAAGCCTTCGGCGTGCAGGGACGTGGCAAGTTCTATGAAGAGGCGGGCGCAATCCGCGACGTCGTGCAGAACCACATGCTGCAAGTCGTGAGCCTGCTCGCGATGGAACCGCCGCTCACGACCTATCACGAGTCCATTCGAGACGAGCAGGTGAAGGTGTTCCGGAGCATTCGGCCGCTCAGTCCCGACGATCTCGTTCGTGGCCAATTCAGCGGCTACCGCGGCGAGCCGGGCGTCGCGCCGGATTCACACGTCGAGACCTTCGCCGCCGTCCGCTTGCACGTCGACTCGTGGCGCTGGGACGGTGTCCCCTTCTTCATCCGGGCCGGCAAATCCCTGCCGGTAACGGCGACCGAGGTCGTCGTGACGCTGAAGAGGCCGCCGCTCCGCCAGATGTCGACGGACGATCGGAACACGCTCCGCTTTCGGCTGAGCCCCGAGGTCTCCATCAGCCTCGGGGCGCGCGTGAAGCGGCCCGGCGACCAAATGGTGTCGGAGGCGGCCGATCTCAAGATGGTGCACCACCCGACCGGCGACGAGCTCGATGCCTACGAGCGCCTGCTCGTCGACGCGATGATGGGCGACGCCATGCTCTTCGCGCGTGAAGACGGCGTCGAGGCGGCGTGGAGCGTCGTCGAACCGATCCTCGGCGACGCGACGCCCGTCTACGAGTACGCGCCGGGGACGTGGGGCCCGAACGAAGCCGAGGCGCTGACGGCCGACGTCGGTGGCTGGCGAGCGCCGGCCGCCAGAGAGGAGGCGCCGTGACGATTCCGAGTCCGCCAGGTACCCTCGGGTTGGAGAGCGCCGCAGCATCGGCGCTCGCGATGATCGAGGACGGAATGCGCATCGGACTCGGCACGGGACGCGCGACCGCGGTGTTCCTCGCCCGCCTCGCCGATCGCGTCCGGAACGGTCTCCGCGTCGTCGGCGTCCCGACCTCGGAAGCGACGACCGCGCTGGCCCGGACCCTCGGCATCCCGCTCGGCACCCTCGAGGACGACGACGAGGAGCTCGCGCTCACGGTCGACGGGGCCGACGAGGTCGCCCCGAACCTCGATCTCGTAAAAGGCTTCGGCGGCGCCCTGGTTCGCGAGCGAATCGTCGCGGCCGCATCGCGCCGGCAGGTGATCCTGGTAGGACACGACAAGCTCGTCGCGCGGCTCGGGACACGCGGGCGGATCCCGCTCGAGGTGGTCCCGTTCGCGCGCCAGCCGGTCCTGCGGCGCCTGCGCGGACTGGAGCTCGACCCGATCGTTCGGCTCGCCGGTGACCGGCCGATCATCTCCGACAACGGCAACGTCACGATCGACTGCCGTCTCGCAACGCCACTCCCCGACCCGCAAGCAGCGCGCACCCTGGAGGCTGCCCTCCGCACGATCCCCGGCGTCGTCGACACGGGCCTCTTCCTCGGCACGGCGGATAGGGTGTTCGTCGGCCACCCCGACGGCCACGTGACCACGCTGGCAGGTCGCTGAAAATTGGCCCTCTGCGTCGGCCTTTTCAGCAACCTGCGACGCGGCGGTGCCAGGGGGTGGCTTGCTCGTATGCGTGCCCGGCCCGCAGCACCGTGCTCTCGTCGAACGGACGCCCGACCATCTGAAGACCGATCGGCAGGCCCGCGCGCGTGAAGCCGCACGGCAGCGAGAGCGCTGGGAGGCCGGTCGCATTGAAGGGCGCGGTGCAGCGAATCATCGCGAGCAGGATCGACTCCTCGACGCCGGCGTAACGCACCGTCTCTTCGCCGATGCGCGCCGCGACGATCGGGGTCGTCGGAGTCACCAGCAGGTCGACCGATTCGAGCGCGCACCGTATCGAGGCGCTCAACGCGTCGCGCGCGCAGAGCGCCGTCATCAGGGTCTCCGGGTCGGGGGTCGGATTCGCGAGGATGGCGCGCACGTCGGCGCCGAAGTCGTCCGGCCGGGTGCGAAGCGCGTCGGCGTGAATGTGCTGCGCCTCGGCGAGCACGAGACCGAAGGTCGCGCCGACGCCGGACTCCACGCCCGCGATGTCGATGTCGCGCACCTCGGCCCCGAGCGCACGCAAATCGTCGAGCGCTCGCTCCACCGCTGCCGCCACCTCGTCCTTTCCAGCACAGTGGGATCCGAAGCTTGGAATTCACGTGACTTGAAGTCGCGGCCGCACTGACCCTATAGTGAGTCGTATTAATTTAAATCATACCAACATGGTCAAATAAAACGAAAGGCTCAGTCGAAAGACTGGGCCTTTCGTTTTAATCTGATCGGCACGTAAGAGGTTCCAACTTTCACCATA
>JADMIO011827001.1_pt1 | contig 57700 bp, 53 predicted proteins | sample 8958161 | NCBI WGS metagenome assembly JADMIO01 (sample SAMN16585339, study PRJNA669376) | soil metagenome | isolation source: Crop rotation soil | place: USA: Cullars Rotation, Alabama | collected 2011 | reverse complement strand
CGACTTCAAGTCACGTGAATTCCAAGCTTCGGATCCCACTGTGCTGGAAAGGGCAGAACTACAATGCGGCAAAAGAAAACCTCGAAAAAAACGACATGGCAACCGTGATGGATATTTTGTTGACATATTATGACAAAGCCTATCTTACCAGTATCGGTAATCGCAAGGAGAGAGTACGCAGAAGGGCAGTGTGGGATGGAAAGAATGTGGAGGCTTTCGCCAAAAAGTTAATGAGCGACGTCGGTTCACAGATGGGCAGCCCCGAAGGGGCGTGATTGAATAACGATGGACGAAGCCCATCGTAGATGTGAAAGTAAAAAGCCAAGCCCCGAAGGGGCGCGATAAGGCAGCTACGACGTTGGGCGCACCGTAATCAATGACACGCTCCACTAACCGTCATTTTTATTTCGCCCACTTCGGGGCTTGGGGACAGCGTGACTTGTTCGACGGGCTTCGCCCGTTGTTAATGAATTTCGCTCCTTCGGAGCTTTGACCACTCTTAACCAATTTCCAGTGACTTATCTTTGACACACAAGTCTCTCGAACTTATGTCTCCCATTAAACTCACCCAGTACTCCCACGGCGCAGGCTGTGGTTGCAAGATATCACCAGCGGTTCTTGACTCGATGCTTCATTCGGATCTGCCGAAACAGAAATTCGCAGCGCTTCTTGTTGGCAACGAATCCAAAGACGACGCCGCGGTGTACGAGCTGGGCGATGGCAACTGCATCGTAAGCACCACGGACTTCTTCATGCCGATCGTGGATGATCCGTTCACGTTTGGCGCCATTGCTTCAGTGAATGCCATCAGCGACGTGTATGCGATGGGCGGCGAGCCCGTAATGGCGATTGCCATTCTTGGGTGGCCCGTGAATGTGATACCGGCCGATGTGGCGCAGCAGGTACTGGAAGGTAGCAGGAAGGTTTGCGCCGATGCCGGCATACCCTTGGCTGGCGGTCACAGCATCGATTGCCCTGAGCCAGTATTTGGTCTTGCGGTAACTGGCAAGCTAAAAAAGGAAAACCTGAAGCGTAACGATACTGCGAAAGTTGGAGACGTGCTTTACCTGACCAAGCCTTTGGGTATTGGGATCGTGACAACTGCGCAGAAAAAAGGAATTGTCCAGGAATCTCATCTTAATAAAGCGCTCGACGCAATGCTTACCCTTAACAAGTTGGGTGCGGACTTCGGGAAACTTTCATATGTGAACGCAATGACCGACGTAACGGGATTTGGATTGTTGGGCCACCTTTGCGAAGTGTGCGAAGGCAGCGGCCTGTCTGCTGAAATAGAATTCAGCAAGGTGCCGAAGTTTGATTTTCTCGACGGCTACATCCAGCAGAAATCAATGCCAGGAGGAACGCAAAGGAATTGGGATAGCTATGGCGGCAAGATCAGTTCAATCAGAGATGATCAGCGTGCGATCCTGGCGGATCCACAGACAAGTGGGGGATTGCTGGTTTGCGTTGCCAGTAATCATGCAAGTGATTTTGAGAAACTAATGAAAGAGATGGGAGTAAGGATCGAATCCTTTGGAAGGTTGGTTGAAAGAGGAGAGAAGGTTATTGCAGTGAAGTAATCACAAAGCCCCCGCGTGCCCCCCTTGCCCCTAAAGGGGTCTACGCGCAAAACTCCTCATTGACGATCCAGGTTCGTTTGAACCTTTTCCTTCCTCGCGTGTACCGGTAGAAAAAACTGGCATGAAACTCCTTTTAATCCTTTGTCTATTGTCTTCGGCTCTTTTCGCCGAATCCCCCGAAACCATCGCTCCCAAAACCAAGGTCATTAGATCGACCCAATGGTATTTAGCCCAATCCAAGCTTTGGCAGGAAAAGGTGGGCGCTCAAGCCACTGATCCAACCGCCTGGTTCAACTACTATTCCGCTTCACGATATGCCCAGGCACCCCAATCGGAATTAAATGAGATTGCAACCGCCATGAGCAAGGCCATTCCTGGTACGGTTGAAGCATTGACCGTACGTGCATGGAACGAAGGATACACCGAAAACTCATTCAACCTGATACAGCAAGCATATGCAGTAGGACCAGAATCAAGTCTGACTTACGGCATGATGACGCTATTCCATGAGTACAACCTCGACGTCCGGAAGCGGGCAGAATTCAGCAAGCAACTCCAGGGAAGCGGCGTAGTGTCTGAAGCGTTGATGAGCTATAGCTACAATGTTTTGATGTCACTGGATGCAAAAGCAGTCCTCTTCACTGAAGGTGAGAACACTACGCTACCACTTTTCATTTTGCAAGATGTGATGAACATTCGCCGAGACGTGACGATCCTTAACCTCGATTTATTGAATTCCAAAGTTTATAGAGAACGGAAGCTGAAAGCTACAGGCCTTATGCTCGACGAAGCCGGTCTTTTTCCAGAGCATGATCAAAGGCAGGCGATTTGCGCATTGTTGCCTGAACAAAACAAGGTTCATAATTTTTACTATGCATTAACGGTTTCACGCGAAAGCATCTCACCCATCAAAGATCATCTGTATGTTGTCGGCCTGGCCTCGCAACTCAGCAGCGAGCGACTTGATAATATTTCTGTGATCAAGGAGAATATTGAGAGAAAATTTCTGCTGGACTACCTCACTGTCGACTTCAACGGTGAGAATGAATTCAGTGCGGGGCGCGTACTAAGCGTGAATTACCTGGTTCCGATGCTGCTTCTAAACGATCATTACGTCAAGACGGGAGAGAATGAAAAAGCAAGAAAACTTGAAGCGTTGGTTGCAAAGCTGGCGAGCGAAGGTGGGAAGATGGACCTGGTTGAGGGTTTCCTGCATCGCGGCAAGGACCCTGAGCCTTCGTTCGTTTTGGTAAAAATAAATGCGAAGCCATTCGACGAGTCCGTTCGATTGATTCGGGGCAATTTATACGCATTCAATACTGAAGTCACCAACGAGCAATACAATTCCTTCCTGGAGTTCCTCACAAAAAACAATGAGAAGGAAGCGTATGAGAAATCTAAGATAGATCTTTCGCGTTACGAAAATGAGGCCCTCGCTTTTTACAAAGGATATCACACTTACTTCACAGCAAACAAAGGCAAGGTTCATGACGCTTTCCGGAAATATCCCGTAGTCAACATCTCCCACGAGGGGGCTAAGACTTATTGTGAGTGGCTAACCCAGCAGTACAACGCGACGCCTGAACGGAAATTCAAGAAAGTAAAATTCAGGCTTCCAACCTTGAAGGAGTGGCAGATTGCTGCGCTGGGCAATCCCAAATTCCAGTCGTGGAATCTGAAGGAGAATACAATTGAAGTGACAATTCCAACAGACACGCTGATGGAGATCGCAAAGGGCGAGAAGAAGGTGATCCCGGTTGACGACAAAGTTTTATATCCGTGGTGGGGCGCACACAATTACCGTTACAAAGCACAGAACCGGAGAAATTGCTGGCTCGGAAATTTCAAAGTGCCTGACGATTGCAAGCCTTGCCAGCTACCGAAGATGGGACAGGACGGGTGGATTATGATGGCTCCAGTTGGAACCTATTTTCCAAACAACATGGGTTTCTACGATGTGGTCGGCAACGTAGGTGAAATGATTGATGAAGACGGAAAGGCCTGCGGCGGCAGCTGGAATCATTCGCCGTCGGAATCGACCATTCACAGTGTAAATAAGTACGCCGGCCCGGACGGCACGGTTGGATTCAGGATATTCATGGAAGTCCTGGAGCCCTAGACGAATGTTTGCCCAACACCGTACCCAACCGGACGAAGAGCTGATGCGCCTCGTCCAGCAGGGGAACGAGCGCGCTCTTGTGGAACTTTACGAACGGTACAGCACGAAGATGGTGAGGTACTTTCACCGCATGCTGTGGAGAGATGAAGAGAAAGCGCAGGACTTCCTGCACGATCTTTTTTTGAAGATAATCGAGCAGCCACAGAAGTTTGATACCGAAAGAACATTCCGCACATGGCTCTATTCGGCCGCATTCAATATGTGCAAGAACGAGTACCGTCGACAGAGCTTCAGGAACCAACAAGTGATCGAACAGTCAGAGATTGTTTTCCAGCCAGATGCGGACCTCCAGGATTTCAAGCGACTGCTTGACGTTGGGTTGCAAGAGATTGACGAGGTTGACCGCAACCTGTTTGTATTGAAATACGAATTGGATCTGCCGCTGGCCGAAATTGGAAAGATCCTGGATTGTCCGGAAGGCACGGTCAAATCAAGAATATTTTATTTGAAGAAGAAGCTCACCCGCTATTTGCGGGTGTTTAACCCTGCAATACAATAGCGATATGAAACAGCATGACGAAAGATTAGAACAACTGCTTCACACCAGGTCTTTTTCGGAGCTAGCCGCCGACGAAAAAGAGTTTGTGGTTGACGCGTTGGGATCGGAGGAAGAATTTACCAAGATGAAAAAAATGGACGAGTGGCTGGCGCAGGAGGAGCACTCATTGCTTGATCCGGACAAGAAGACGCTTGCGTCGCTGGTTGTAAGGATGAGAGAACTTCATGAGCCGGCATCTCTTTGGCAACGTTTTGTTGCATTCAAGATACCCGGCTATGCCGCTTTGCTGGCGCTCGTGTGCGCGACAGCAATAACCCTTCTACTACGGGTTGAGCCAACTGAAAAAGTTATTGCAGGCCGCGAGATACATAAAATAGATACTGTGTACATAACGAGACGCGACACTATTATTATGGAGAAAATAATCTATGCTGCGGCAAGGACTCCCAAGTTTGGTAAACCAAAACAAGTCGAGGTCATTCCAGAAACTATGCCCGTGGGCGTGAGCATGAAGGAGAAGGATGAGCTGAATAAGTTGCTGGTGTCTGGGTCGGATTAGCCTACGTACCCTCCGCGCACCCCTTCGCCCCTAAAGGGATCCACGCGTACGCGCAACAATGACTGAGTTTCTGAGCAACCGCGGACCCTTCGCGCACCTTCGCACCTAAAGGGGTCCCACACGCAAGCGCAGCAATGACTGAGTTTCTGAGCAACCGCGGACCCTCCGCGCACCCCTTCGCCCGTAATGGGGTCCCACGCGCAAGCGCAGCGATGACTGAGTTTCTGAGCAACCGCGGACCCTCTCAGCACCCCCTCGCCCCTAAAGGGATCCACGCGCACGCGCAGCAATGACTGAATTTCTGAGCAACCGCGGACCCTCCGCGCACCCCTTCGCCCCTAAAGGGGTCCCACGCGCAACGTCAACTAATTTCCTCCGGGACGATCATCCACATCACGACATAGGTGATGAAGATGGGGAAGAAGGCAGTGAAGAAACCAATGACGACAACACCGATGCGGACGCTCGTGGCATTGAGACCATAGAATTTTGCGAGGCCACCACAGACTCCGGCCAGCACTCGGTCATCTTTGGATCGGGTCAATTTTTGATTCATCAGACAGCGACTAACTTCTAAATTCTAACTTCTAACTCCTATCTTCTCTCTGAGCTGATTCAACTTCTAAAATCAAATCCGCACCATAAGCCATCGACGGAGTCTGGTATCCAGGTTTGAAATTTCCCTTCATTATTTTCTGCGCGATAAGGACGGCGGTTTTTGCTGTAAGCGAATATCCACTGGGTGTGTCAAGCGTGCTTTCGCAGGATTGACCCTTGTCGTCCCAAACCTTTCCCCACAGGTAACTCCTGCCGCTTTCTCTTTTTTCGTCGCTGGGACCCGCGGGTTTCTTGTCGATCTGTTTCAGCATGTAGTTCTTCACCCACCTCATGCGTAGCAGCCAATTGAGGTACTTGCTCTTTCGCGCAGTACTTATCATCTTATCCGTGGCGCCGGTATAAACTTCAATGTTGGGAATGCCTGTGCTTCGCCATGCAGTCGAGATATCACCCCAGGGAATGCAAAGGGTCTTGGTTTTGAATGTGCCGAAATCAACGTCCAGCACTTTCTCACCAAGGTTGATTGGTGTCAGCTTGCCATTCTTCCGGATCATTCCACCATAACCCAACCCTTCCGTCATGCTTTTGGAGGTGCCTCTCGAAAGTCCACCCTTTGACATGGTAAACGCCAATTGCAAATGCGTGGCTGAAGGCAACCTGGTTTTCAAGTGTAGCGCCAGGCAATCTGAAGGGACAACATCAAAACCGGTTCCCGGCATGACCATCAATCCCAATGCGCGCGCCTTTGAATCCAGTTCTGCCAGCGCCTCGAACACCTGGTATTCGCCGGTGATGTCAGTGTAGTGCGTTTCGGCCTCGAAGCAGGCGTCACTCATGGCCTTGGCCGTGTGACGAAAGGGACCGCCGCAATGAATGACCAGGCACGCAGGTTTCAGCAGTTGCACAAGACCTTTTACGTCGTGCGATTCCAGTACCGTGAACGGGTATCCAGTGGCTTCGCTTTGCTGTTTCAGAGCCGCTTCATTGCGTCCCGCAAGGCGAACCGTCAGATTCTTTCGCTTGCATTCATCGACGATGAGCTTTCCCGTGTACCCATATGAGCCGTACACGACTATCAATGAAGAGTTTTTCAAAGGAAGCTATTTAGCGCGTTCGACCGACGTGATGAAGTACTTGGTTTCGCCTCTCCAGGGAAAAGCAACGTACCGCTTGTTAAAATGAAGATTGACGCGCTCACCTGAAAGTGCTGCCTCTTCCAACATTTTGATCACCTCCGGGTTGTTACCCTCGACGGAGAAGTCAAATGATTCGGCGATCGGGCTGGTCCCCTTGAGTGCGCCGAAAGTCTCCAGGTTGAGCTTCCCCTCATACGTCTTGAATATCAATCCACGCTTGCTGATGCGCAGCACTTTACCTGCCATAAGCCCGCTGTCGTACGTGCCCCAGTAGAGAAGTGAGAAGCTGATTAGAACCAGAACGATCACGACAATCAGCACTTTTTTGAAAAAGCTCTTTGTCTTGCGCTTGACCCGTTGTCCGAATGATTCGCCTTCCATACTCATTGCGGTTTGTGTAGAGGCAAGTTAGCGTTTCGCCGACGAACATAGAAGAAAAGGGCGCCGACAATTACCAACAGGGAGATAAGCTGCGAAATTGAAAGGATGTCAGGTATCACAAAACCTCTTGACAGGTCTCCCCGAAACATCTCGATCACCCCACGGCCCGCTGCGTACGCCATCAAGTAGATAAGGAACAGCTGTCCTTCAAATTGCCGGCGAGACTTGATGAGGAGCAGGCCTAGAAGAATGAGGAAAATCCAGGATGCCTCATAGAGCTGCGTAGGATGAAGCAGTGTGTTCAGCGGATCAGCCTGGCAAACCGGGCTTGTAAAGACCACGCCGAAAATGGAGTCAGTTGGCAATCCATAGCAGCATCCCGCCATGAAACAGCCAATCCTGCCGAAGCAATGCAGAATGCAGATAACGATTGCCATGATATCCAGCATTGCCCACAGAGGCAATTTGTTTCGCTTGAAGAACCACAGCATGATCGGTATGCACGTGAGCAACGATCCATAAAACACAAATCCGCTCCCTGATGCCAGTTCTTTTGGATGTGAGAAGTAGTAGGCTGGATCCTCGAAAACGAGAAATAGTTTTCCACCCACCACACCGCCGGCAACCAGCCACAGAAACAAGGTATTTGTTTGGTCGTATGTGAGACCGAATTGCTTCTTGCCCTGCCAGGCTAGGTAAATGACACCCGAAAGCGCGCCGAGGGCAATGCAAAAACCGTACGTGTAGACCGTTATTGAGCCGATCTCAAAAAGGATTGGATGCATGTGCTATTCCGGATTCTGGATTCCGGATTTTTGGTTCGGCAGGGTTAGGCTTTTTTGCGGATCAACGTTTGCCAAAAAGTACTTACACAGTCATGATTTCGCCCTCTTTCTTCTTCATCATGGCGTCGATCTTGCCGCTGAATTCGTCAGTGAGCTTTTGAACTTGTTCTTCCGCGTTCTTAACATCATCTTCCGGTGCCCCCTTGATTTTTTTCAGCGCCTCGTTTGTTTCCTTTCTCACACTTCGAATACTAACCTTGCCCAACTCGCATTCCTGGTGCACCTGCTTCACGAGCTGTTTTCTTCTTTCTTCAGTGAGCATGGGTATGTTGATGATCACCTGCTGGCCATCGTTCTGCGGAGTTAACCCGAGGTTGGCGGCAAGTATGGCGCGTTCGATCTCCTGGATCAGGGACTTTTCCCACGGCTTGATGAACAACGTCCTTGGGTCGGGCGATGTGACGGAGGCAACCTGGTTCAGCGGACTAATGGCTCCGTAGTAGGGCACCTGTATCCCATCAAGCATTGCAGGGTTTGCCTTGCCTGCGCGGATCTTGGTGAGCTCGACGCCGACGTGGCCAAGCGCCTTATTCATCCGATCTCGCGCGTCCTCAAGATAAAGTTCGATCTCTTCCATAAGCAGCGTTTTATTTTAAGAATGACCGATTGTAACGATCACCCCAAATCAGCTAATCAAAGTGCCGGCCTCTTCCCCCTTCGCTACTCTTAGCAGGTTGCCCTCTTTGTTCATGTCAAACACAATGATGGGTAACTTGTTTTCCATGCACAGCGTGAAGGCCGTCATGTCCATAATATTGAGATTCTTCTCGTAGGCCTCCTGGAACGACAGTTTCTTGTAGCGCGTCGCTTCAGGGAATTTCTCCGGATCCTTTGTATAGACGCCATCCACCCGCGTTCCCTTCAGCACTACGTCGGACTGGATCTCGATCGCGCGAAGGCTGGCAGTGGAATCTGTGGTGAAGTATGGGTTGCCGATACCAGCGCCGAAGATGACGATTCTACCTTTTTCCAGGTGCCTGATCGCGCGGCGGCGAATAAACGGCTCACAAACCTGTTCCATTTTGATGCCTGACATCAATCGGGTGTACATGCCATGCCTTTCAAGGGCGCTTTGAAGTGCCATCGCGTTGATGACTGTTCCCAGCATCCCCATATAATCGCCTTGCACCCGGTCGATCCCCAGCGCTTCGGCTTGCCCGCCGCGGAATATGTTGCCGCCTCCAATTACGATTGCCAACTCCACATTCAGCTCCTTCAGCGCCTTGATCTCCCTGGAATACTGTTCAAGGACCTCATGGTCGATGCTCGTGGTCTTTGATTTGCCCATCAGGGCTTCACCGCTGAGCTTGAGAAGGAGGCGTTTGTATTTCATGGGTGGCGTTTGGGGAGAACTAAATTCCGCAAATATGTTCAGTATTTTCCTCATTGAAAAGCAACTGGCAGTATCAAATAGCGTTCGGTCAATACTGATTACCTTTATGGACAAATAGATTGTTTTATGGTGGAATCCGTTACCGCCGGCCGGGAAGCTATTGAGCTCGAAGAGAAGTATGGGGCTCACAATTACCACCCGCTCCCCGTTGTTCTTTGCAAGGGAGAGGGCGTGTTCCTGTGGGATGTCGCGGGGAAACGTTACTACGATTTTCTTTCAGCCTACAGCGCCGTTAACCAGGGTCATTGCCATCCACGCATCGTGCGTGCGCTCACCGAACAGGCCAAGGAACTCACGCTGACCTCAAGAGCTTTCTACAATGACAAGCTTGGCGTCGCAGAAAAATATGTGTGCGAGACATTCGGCTACCAAAAGGTACTCTTCATGAATAGCGGCGCGGAAGCTAATGAAACCGCGATCAAGCTCGCTCGTAAGTGGGGTTACACGAAAAAGGGAATACCGAACAACAAGGCAGTAATCGTCGCTGTTAAAAAGAACTTCCATGGAAGGACAACGACGGTCATTTCCGTATCCACCGACCCATCGTCCACGAACGGGTTCGGTCCGTTGATGGCGGGCTTTGAAGTCGTCGACTATGACGATGTGAGTGCGCTTGAGAAATCCCTTGCCAATCCGAACGTATGCGGACTTTGGATTGAGCCCATCCAGGGTGAAGCGGGTGTATACGTACCGCATGACGGTTACCTGAAGGCCGCGGAAAAAATTTGCAGGAAGTACAATGTGCTGCTCATGATGGACGAGATCCAGACGGGTATTGCACGAACTGGAAGAATGCTTGCGTCAGATCACGAAAGCGTGAAACCCGACCTTCTTATTCTTGGAAAGGCTCTCAGCGGCGGCATGATGCCGATATCATGCGTGCTCGCAAATGACGAAGTAATGCTCGTAATAAAACCTGGTGAACATGGCTCAACATTCGGCGGCAATCCGCTGGCTGCAGCGGTCACAGTGGCAGCATTGCAAGTGGTCAAGGATGAAAAGCTGGCAGAAAATGCAGAGCGGCTGGGAAAAGTTTTCAGAGAACGGATGAACGCCCTGGTCTCAAAAACAACGATGATCAAACTGGTACGCGGTAAAGGTCTGCTCAACGCAATCGTCATCAACGATACGCCGGAGAGTGAAACTGCGTGGAACTTGTGTCTCTCTTTTGCGAAGAACGGGTTACTCGCAAAACCCACTCACGGCAACATCATCAGGCTTGCTCCACCGCTCGTGATAACGGAAGAGCAAATCCACGAATGTTGTGATATTATCGAGAAGTCCGTTAGTCAGAATTAAAGGCAATAAGGGACAGGATTTTGCAGAAATTGACTTTAGCGCAATTCCCTGATCAAGATATAAGCCCCCATCAGCAGCGTAAGCCAGCCAAATGCAACTCTAAGTTTCGATCCATCGACCTGGCGGGATATTCGGTTACCGATAAGGATACCCACAATTGCGAGGGAGCTGATTGAAAGAAGGAATGGCCAATCCATTTCATAATTGAACAGATCGCCTGCGAAGCCCGTGAGGGTATTGATGCTTATAATAAACAGGGAAGTTCCCACGGCAGTTTTGAAGGGCAGACCTGTCAGGAACACAAGGGCCGGGATAATAAGAAATCCGCCTCCAGCTCCGACTAGTCCTGTAAGGAAACCAATGAGCGAGCCTTCCACGATTACCAGGAACGTTCTGAACTTCGAATTCCTGGAAGAGAAATCTTTGCGGCCGCGAATCATTGGAATTGCGGCCAATACCATCAGCACGGCAAATAACCCCAACAACATCAACCGCTTTGTGATCTCGAGGTTGCCGATGGTCAACACTACATCCGGGATGGCGGGCACAACCCATTTGCGGGTGCAAAAGATGGTCAAGATTGAAGGAAGTCCAAAGAGAATCCCGGTTCTCAGGTTAACGAGGTGTTCGCGGTACTTAGGAATGGCGCCGGCGAAGCTGGTAACACCGACAATAAATAATGAGTAAGCGGAGGCGCGCACCGGCTCTATATCGAAGAGATAGACGAGTATCGGGATGGAAAGTATCGAGCCCCCGCCGCCCAGCAAGCCCAGTATCAATCCAACGAAGATAGATGCGACGTACCCAACAGCTTCCACCGGTTTCTATTTTCTGAAAACTAAATCCTGTGTTCCGCTATTGAAAGTGTTTGAATGAGAAAATCAAAGTCTATGGAGCAAGTAGAATTCCTCGTGACCCCGAAGATCACAAAGTACTGCTACTTGATCTTACTGAACTCCGCGATGAAAGCGTCCGGGTATTTCTTTTTGATCGATGCCAGGAACTTGTCAGCCTTTTCGCGTGAGGAAAACTGGCCGATGATGAGGCTGTAGTACTTCACACCATTGAGGATCTTCACCTGAACAGTAACTTTTTTCTGGTATGAGCTCTTGAGATTATCGGCAAGGCGCATGAGATTGACCAATTCTTGATAGGTGCCGATCTGTACGCCGAATCCTTTGGGTTGCTTCCTCTCAATTTCGAAATCATAGAATTCCTTTTCATCCACTGACACCCGGTCGATGGGCTTCACTTCCATGCTTGTCTTACCATCGCCGGCGTCAATGACATCGATCTTCACATCGGTGAGCCCTTGCGCAATGAACCCCAGTTTCTCCGCTGCTGACTTCGAAAGATCAACAATTCGCCCATCCACATATGGGCCACGGTCGTTGACCACCACGTCTACAGTTTGGTTGTTAGCCACGTTGGTCACACGAATTCTAGTGCCAAACGGAAGCGTCTTGTGCGCGGCCGTCAGCTTGCTGTGTTTGTACTTCTCACCGCTTGCGGTTGGATGGCCTTCGAATTTGTCGGCGTAGAAGGATGCCTTGCCAGTCTGGCTCTGGCCGAAGGAAAAGGCTGCAAAAAGTGCCATGGCACTTGCAAAAAATAGTCTTTTCATTTTTGAAAAAAGGTTTGGGTCACAGCCGGCGTTCGTTAACGTCGGTGTTTAATGATTCAAATATAGCTTTTGGTCCGATCACTTGCATTGCTGAAAGCTGCACCGCGAATCCTTTGCGTCTTAGCGCCTTTGCGGTTCAAGGTTTGACGATACTCTTTCACCACAAACCTGCCTGTCGGCAGACAGGGACCCAAGACGCCAAGAAATACAAGGTGGGCCAACCAATTAACATTAGCGAATGCGCCCAGTTGCTATTAGCTTTGCCCGGCAAATAATCAATCCAAAAAATTATTTGCCATGGCCCTCGACCCCTCCAAATTCCTCTTTGAAGCGCTCACGTACGATGATGTGCTTCTTGTGCCGGCCTACAGCGAGGTCCTTCCGCGCGAAACTGACACCGCCACTTATCTGACCAAGGGCATCAAGCTCAACATTCCAATCCTGTCCGCAGCCATGGACACGGTGACAGAATCCGCGCTGGCGATCGCGATGGCGTTGGAAGGAGGCATTGGGTTTATACACAAGAACATGACCGTAGCAGCGCAAGCTGAGCACGTCAGAAAAGTAAAGCGATCACAAAGCGGTATGATCCTGGACCCCATCACGCTCCGGATCAATTCAACTGTGCGCGACGCGGAGAAGATCATGAGGGAGTTCAAGATCGGGGGCATCCCGGTGGTGGACGGAAACGGCAAGCTGGTGGGCATCATAACCAACCGCGACCTCCGTTTTCAAAAGGAGATGTCCATACCCGTTGAGAGGATCATGACCAAAGACAACCTGGTGACTGCGCCTGAGGGCATCACACTCGAAAAGGCTGAAGTCTTGTTACAAGATTATAAAATCGAAAAACTCCCGGTCGTAAACAAGAAGGGTAAGCTAACGGGTCTTGTTACATATAAAGACATTCTCAAAAAGAAAAACAAGCCGTTCGCCTGCCAGGACAAGTTTGGACGACTTCGTGTAGGTGCAGCTGTCGGAGTCACACGCGACCTTATCGTGCGCATTGATGCACTTGTCGCTGCAGGTGTCGATGTGATCAGTATCGACACCGCACACGGACATTCCAAAGGTGTGATCGAAGCCGCAAAACAGGTAAGGAAAAAATTTCCTGACATGGAATTGCTCGTGGGCAATATTGCTACGGGTGACGCAGCCAAGGCTCTCGCGAAGGCAGGTGCCGACGCAATCAAAGTTGGAGTGGGCCCCGGAAGTATTTGTACGACGCGTGTAGTGGCTGGTGTCGGACTCCCGCAGTTGTCAGCTGTCTATGAAGCCGCAAAGGCGGTGAAGGGAACCGATGTCAAGGTGATTGCAGACGGTGGCATTCGATTCTCCGGCGACATCGTCAAGGCGATTGCTGCTGGCGCGGATTCGATCATGATAGGGTCGTTGCTTGCCGGCACCGATGAGGCGCCAGGTGAGATGATCATTTATGAGGGAAGGAAGTTCAAGTCTTACCGCGGCATGGGATCAATCGAAGCGATGGAAGATGGATCTAAGGACCGTTATTTTCAGGATGCGGAGGATGACATCAAAAAGTTGGTTCCGGAAGGAATTTCAGGAAGAGTTCCTTTCAAGGGACTCGTCTCTGAAGTTCTGTATCAATTGGTAGGAGGGCTCAAAGCCGGCATGGGGTACTGCGGAGCTAAAAACATTGAGAAGCTCAAGCAGGCGAAGTTTGTAAAGATCACCACGGCTGGCGTTACTGAAAGCCACCCCCACGACATATCCATAGTCCGGGAAGCACCTAATTACAGCCGCAAGTAGGACCATGATTTGGGGGATTCACTTGATTACCATGATGATTACCATGATTGAGACCATGATTGTGGGATTAGCGTGATTGAAAGTAAATCTTTGACCGTTCGTTATGGTAATCATGGCCATCATCCAAATCCTTCTAATCAAGGTAATTCTTTGCGATCTTAGCGGCCTGCTTCCCGTAAAAGCGGAAGCCCGAACCATTTTGTGAAAACCAAAGCGCTTACCAGGCTCACCTTTCTGGCTGCCATCGTTACGTGGCTGGTAATGCTCTTTTCCGACGTTACTGTCCTTTTCAGTGATCTCAAAGGACTTACACCCGATGTGCCTGTGTGGCTTCCAAAAGTCATGCTGGACTTGTATGTAATCAGCGTCTTCTACTATTACAAATTCAAGATTGAGCGCGATGAGTCGTTGAATTTCACCGACCTCTTGTGGAGGGTATTTGCTACTGGCCTTGTGGCGACAGTCTTGTCGCTTTCTTTACGCGTACTTGAGTGGCTGCTGGGCTCGACCAAACTACCTTCGAATCCATACTTTGTATATATAGAGTATCTCGTCAACCTGGGTTTGATGTTGAGCTTCCTTGTCGCCGCGGGCACCTGCTGGAAGCGACTGATCCTCTACCAGAAATCCAAGTGGTTGATACAGGGCTGGTTCGTCTTTGAAATGCTGCTGCTGTTCGGCATGGTCGTCTTCAGCCTCCAGATTGGGCTGCCGGAATGGCTTTCCACCACTATGACGGTGCTTACCGGCGTCGTTGCCCTCGTGCTGTCCGCCAACATGAAGTGGGTGGCTTATCTCAACTTTAAGCAGAAGTGGACAAGTCTCCTGCTTCTGTTGCTGTCATTCTTTTATTTGGGATATTTCCTTTTCACAGTCATTCATTTTTCCGACCAGATCAAGGTACAGTCGCCCACGTTCCTCGGGTTCCAGGAGCTTGCGTTCAATATTTACCTTTTTTCGTTTGTGATGCTGTACAGCATCTTCTCTTTCCTGGTCATCCTTTTTAACCTGCCCACCTCGTCTGTGTTTGAGCAGAAGCTTGAAGAGGTTGTCAACTTCCAGCGAATCAGTCAATCTGTGCAGACTGAGCAAAGTGAAGAAAGCGTTTACAAGATTTTACTTGAAAGTTCCGTGAGTTCAGTGTTTGCAGATGCGGCCTGGCTTGAAATAAAGGGCGAGCAGCAGCAGCACCGGCTGCAAACCTACCAGATCACAGAAGTGGACACGCAAAAAATACAGGAACACCTCAACGGAAGGAACGTAAAAGGTATCCTTGACCAGAGCAGCGACAAGACAAAGAATTTGTCTGACCACCTTGCGACGCTAAAGGGGACGAGGTTCCGTTCACTGATGGCGTTCCCGGTACTCGTGAAAGGCGAGAAGATTGGAACGCTGGCTTTGTTGAAAGAATTGCCGGAAGGCTTTAACAAGGAGATGACGCAAATCGTTTCGGCGTTCGCAAACCAGGCAGGTATTTCTATTGAGAACTTCCGGCTATTGAAAGAGGCGATACAAAATGAGCGCTACAAGGAAGAGCTGAAAATCGCGAAGACAGTACAAAAAAGCCTATTGCCTGACAAACTTGAGAAGGATGACGACTTTGATATCTCGGCCTTTTCCGAGAGTGCCGATGAAGTAGGAGGTGATTACTACGACACACTGAGAATCAACGATCATCAGGTTGGCTTGATCATTGCGGATGTTTCCGGAAAGGGCACCACCGCGGCGTTTCACATGTCGCAAATGAAAGGGATCTTCCATAGCCTGGCGCAAGAGGGTTTGGCGCCTCGCGAATTCATGGTGCGCGCGAACCAGGCACTCAGGTATTGTCTCGAGCGCGGGTCATTTATTTCCGCAAGCTACTTTGTTGTGGACTCCCGCGAAAAGCTGATCCATTATTCAAGGGCCGGACATTGCCCTGTGCTGATATATCGGAATGCTACAAAGAAAGCTGAATACCTGGTGGACAAAGGAGCTGCGTTGGGGATGGTGAAGGGGAAAGACTACTGCAATTACGTGGAGACCAAAACGCTTGCCTATGCAAGTGGTGACGTGATGGTGCTGTTTACGGATGGGATTACTGAAGCAAAGAGCCCGAAGGGGGAAGAGTTTGGCCTGGAATTGCTCAAGGAGACCATTTCAGAGCTGGTATCAAACGGCCCGAAGGAGATCCAGGATCGACTGATCAAAAGGCTTTATGACTATACTGGCACGGAAGAGATAGATGATGATTACACAACAATGATTGTGAAGTTCAGATAAAGAACATTAGAAAACCAACTACGTTAAAATCATATGGTCCACATCAAGCGACTACAGGAAGACGGAACTGACATTCTCGCAGTGGTAGGCGAGATTGATGCCAGCTCTTCCATTGAATTAGATCTCGCCATTGCGAAAAGCGTAGGCGACGGCTCGACCAAGATCCTGGTGGATTGCAGTGCGCTTGAGTACATCTCGTCGGCTGGCCTCGGCGTGTTCATGTCCTACATCGAAGAGTTCAAGGACAAGAATGTTCGCATGGTACTTTTCGGAATGAAGGAAAAGGTGGCCAATACGTTCCAGATATTGGGATTGGCTGACCTCCTTCACATCAGTGTTAACAAGCAGGAAGCAAAGAAACTGGTCAATGCATTATCAGTATAACATCAGCTGCAGCCTGGAGAATCTCAAGGGCGTGCGCGACTTCATCCGGAAGTCGCTGCGCACCCATGTGGCTTCTGATGTTGTATTGAATGAGATTATACTGGCCCTGGATGAAATGGTATCCAACTTGATGATTCACGCGCATCATTGCAATCCCGACCATGACCTCGAACTTTATATAGATGTACCCCAGAAGGGTAAGGTGATTTTTGAGATCATGGATGATGGTGAGATGTTCGATATCAACAGTTTTCGTGAGCCCGACCTGGACAACCTTGTCCATGAAAAAAGAAAAGGGGGGCTTGGCATTCGCCTGGTCAAGTCGATTATGGACGAAGTCACTTACTCTACGCGCAATGGCCGCAATGTGTGCCGTCTGACCAAGACAATCAGATAATTCGCTTTTGGCCGTTGGCATTTTTGCCATACGGCCTTACCTCGTATTTTTGCACGTTTTTAACTACTACAATTCGTGCAAAAAGGGATATTGGTGTTGTTGCTGTTGGTTTCAGCAGAGGCTACGCGGGGGCAGGAACCTAAGGGTAGTCCCAGACAAGTACTTTTCACCATTGACAAAAAGCCGGTCTACACGGACGAGTTTACTTACTTGTATAAAAAGAATCATCTGAAGGCAGACGATTTCAGCGAACCAAAGGTGAGTGAATACCTCAACCTGTTCACAAATTTCAAACTGAAAGTGGCAGAAGCAAAGGCGCGGGGACTCGACACAACCCAGGCTTTTACGAAGGAATTCAACACCTACAGGGAAGAGCTTAAGAGACCCTATCTCGCCGAGACCAAGGAGGTTGATCGCCTTACCAAGGAGGCGTATCAGCGGCTACTTGAGGAAGTCAAAGCGTCCCATATTCTGCTCTCAATAAAACCAGATGCAACACCGGCCGATACCCTTGCAGCCTGGAACAAGATTGCGGCATTAAGGGAAAGGGTGCTGAAAGGAGAGGATTTTGAAAAGCTAGCAAAGGAGTTCTCAGAAGATCCGTCCGCCAAAATCAACGGCGGTAGTCTCGGCTACTTCACGGCGTTGCAAATGGTTTATCCATTTGAGCAGGCCGCGTTCAGTTTGAAGATCGGCGAAATTTCAAAACCAGTGAGAACGCGCTTTGGCTACCACATTATTAAAGTCTTTGATCGACACGCTTCGAAAGGTGAGGTGGAGGTCTCGCACATCATTTTGCGCGCCACCCCGAATGACAACAACAAGGCAAAGAACAAGATCATGGAGATTTATGAACAGCTGCAGGGCGGAAGGAGCTGGGATGAGTTGTGCAAGGAGTATTCTGAAGATGCAGCCACGAAAGATTCCGGTGGCAGGCTTCGGCCGTTTGGTGTGGGCGCTATTGCGGGGGTGCCAGAGTTTGAAGCCGTCGCATTCTCACTCAAGGAACCTGGAGATATTTCAGATCCGTTCAAATCGGGTTATGGATGGCACATCATCCGGCTTGAGCGTAAAATACCGGTGCCTCCGTTCGCAGAAGTAGAGCCTGCCCTTAAAAGAAAGGTGGCTCGGGACGAACGCGTTCAAATTGCAGACCGGCGATTGCAGGAGACCAAAAAAGCAAAATTTGGGTTTAAGGAAGTGCCTGACGTGAAAGCCGTGATCTTTGCATCTACTGACTCGAGTCTGCAAAAAGGAAAATGGCACTACAGGGGCGATCCTTCACTTGCGTCGACTCACAATTCAAAAACGTTGTTTATCCTAAATGGAATGAATTACAGCGCCGCCGAGTTTCTTGCTTTTGCTGAGAAGAATCAACAACCAATTCCCGCCGGGGGCGCTATCAGCCTGGCCCCACTTTTCGACAAATTCGTGCAGGAAAAAATCGGCCAAATCGAGGAGGATCAATTGATCAAGGCTAATCCTGACTATAGCAACATGCTGACAGAATACAAAGAAGGCATCTTGTTGTTTACAATCATGGAAAAAGAAGTTTGGAACAAGGCGCCCAATGATTCAACAGCTTTAAGAAAGTACTTCAACGCAAACCAGGCCAAGTACCAGGCAGGCGAACGCGTCCGCGCCAAAGTGCTTGCCACTACCGACAAGAAATTTATAGAGCAGGTGAGGAAGAAAGTGGAGGCCGGTGATTCGATAAAGGGTGTCGACCTTAAACGGTTCAGCTACATCCAGCCGTTGCGCAGTTATGAGCGGGGAGACAGCAAAGCGGTGGACAAAGTGCCCTGGACCATCGGCGTGCACAATGTCGATGTTAATGAAACGTACTATCTTGTCGAGATCGAAAGCCTCGTGCCTCCAGGGGCAAAGACCTTTGAGGAGGCACGTGCCCAGGTCATTTCGGACTATCAGGATGTTCTGGAGAGGAATTGGGTGGCTCAGCTGAAACAGAAGTACGCAGTGAAGATCAATAATAAGGGCAAGAAAGCCGTTATAAAAGAACTCGTGAAAAAGTGAAGTGCAACCCAAGACGATATTTTCAATTATTGACGATGATCAGCCTGGTCTTGATGCTCGCCGGCTGCGACCTGATCCGAATGAAAAAAGAAAATCAGGATGATGCGGCCGCTCGGAAGCCAATAGCGCGGGTCAACGACAAATATTTATACCAGGATGAGCTGGTGGGAATCGTCGATGCAAACTCCACTGCCGATGATAGTACGGCGCGTACGACTGCTTACATCAACAGCTGGGTTCGCAAGCAACTCATCATCGGCGAGGCGATGAAAAGGATTGACATCAATGAGGCTGAGGTGGAACGAAAGGTACTTGACTACCGGTACAGTCTGATTGGTTATGAATACCAGAACTACTATATCCAGCAGAATTTGGACGATAGCATCGCGGAAAAAGAGATCGAACTGTACTACAGGGGTCATGCCGATAACTTTATCCTGAAACAGAATATTGTTCGCGGTACCTACATTAAGGTCCCGCGCACGGCGCCACGAACGAATAAAGTGAAGGAGATGATCTTTTCCAGAAAAGAAAAAGATCAAAATGAATTGAAGTCCTACTGCCTCAGCTTTTCCGTGGCCTACCATCTGGCCGATAGTTCCTGGATCGAATTTGACAAGTTGGTGATCAATTCGCCAATGGCGGAGATTCCCAACAAAATCCAGTTCCTCAAGACCAATCCATATTACGAGACCAACGATGCCGACTTCCTGTATTTCCTCAAAGTCGATGATTACAAGATCTCAGACAACGTTTCGCCACTTGAATTCGTGAAAGAACGAATCCGGAATATTCTCTTAAACAAAAGAAAAGTAGAACTTGCGAAGAGGTTGGAAGATGAAGTTTATGAAAATGCCCTCAAACAGAAGAATTTCGAAATTTTTAACCAGTAGCCTACTGCTGGCTGGGGTATGGCATGCCGCGCTTGCCCAGGAGCCGAAGGGTTTTGTCGTAGACAAGATCATCGCTAAGGTTGACAATTATATTGTTCTTCGGTCCGAACTGGAAGGTGCCTACCAGAACTACCTGTCGAATGGCGGCACCGCCTCGGAGGCGTCACGGTGCGGACTGTTCAGTCAGCTAATCATGACCAAATTGCTGGTGGCCAAAGCCGAGATCGACTCGGTGGTTGTTACCGACATTGAAGTCGATCAGAATACGGAGCAGCGGATGAACATGATTCTTCAGAATTCAGGCAACTCGCCCGAACAGCTGGAACGAACTTACGGTAAGACGCTGGAACAGATCCGCTTCGAGCTTCGCGACCAGATCCGGGAGCAAATGTTAAGCAATGAAATGCAAAAGAAAATTACCAAGGGGCTTACGATCACGCCTGCCGAGGTAAAACGTTTTTTCAATAAAATACCTGCTGACAGTCTGCCCTTCTACAATGCGGATGTTGAAGTTGCAGAGATAGTACGCGTGGCAAAGCCAAGTCCCGCGCAAGTACTGGAAACCAAACGCAAGCTGAGCGAACTGCGGGAACGAATTCTGGCCGGCGAGAATTTCAATGAGCTGGCAAAAAAGTACTCTGAGGACCCAAGCGCGCAATACAACGGCGGAGATTACGGGTACGTGGGTCGCGGCGCTATGGTACCCACCTACGAGGCGACTGCGTTCAGGGTGAAAATCGGAGAGATTTCACAGCCATTTGAGTCGCCCTTCGGTTATCATATTTTACAACTCATGGACCGCAGGGGCAATGAGTATCACTCACGGGGGATTCTGCTCACTGCCGTTCCGTCGAAAGAAGATATCAGCCGCGCAGAGCATTTTCTGGACAGCCTTCGGCGGAAAATCGTAAAGGATAGTATCAAGTTTGAGGAGGCAGCCAAGAAATATTCAGATGATCAAAAGTCAAAGGGATTTGGCGGTTTCTTTACAGACCAGGATGGAGGCATCAAGATATCGATCAAAGACCTCGACCCGGTAGTTTATTTTACAATCGACACGATGAAAGCAGGTAGCGTGAGCAAGCCGATCACTTACAGGACTGATGAAGGCAAGGATGCGGTTCGCATTCTTTTTTTCAAACAACGATTGTTGCCACACCAGGCTAACCTTCATGACGACTGGCATCGTATTCAGGCTGCGGCCCTGGCACACAAGAAGGACACCATGCTTGATAAATGGTTTGCTAAAGCGCGTCAGGATGTGTTTATCAAGCTTGATCCTGAATACAAGACTTGCAATATTCTTGAGTAACTTTCCAATTCCCATTCCTTACAGGTAATTTGTCTCCTCATGCAAAAGTTCTCCAACGACGTAGAGGCAGCCAAGGCGCTGGCTGAATCCTATCATAAGCTGAAGAAGGAAATTGCCCGAGTGATTATCGGGCAGGATGAAGTGGTACGGCTCGTGTTAACGGGTATTTTTTGCCAGGGTCATTCATTGCTGGTCGGCGTTCCCGGGCTTGCCAAGACGTTGCTCGTGCAGACTATCGCTAACGCGCTGGACCTCCAGTTCAAACGTATCCAGTTTACGCCGGATTTAATGCCCTCCGACATCATCGGCGCCGAAACGATGGACAAGGAGAGGAATTTCAATTTTGTAAAAGGGCCTGTGTTCGCAAACATTGTTCTCGCCGACGAGATCAACCGAACACCGCCCAAGACGCAGGCTGCCCTGCTGGAGTCCATGCAGGAGTATGCAGTTACCATCGCGGGCAAAAGGTATGAGTTGCCCCGGCCGTTTTTTGTACTTGCGACTCAAAATCCGATTGAACAGGAGGGAACCTATCCCCTGCCGGAAGCACAGCTTGACCGATTCATGTTCAATATCTTTCTCGACTATCCCTCTTACCAGCAGGAGCTTGATATCGTAAAGATGACGACAGCGGATGATATTGCATCCGTAAGCAAAGTGCTGAGTGCGGAGGACATACAATATTTCCAGCACCTTGTGCGCCGTGTTCCCATTGCAGACAATGTGGTTGAATTTGCTGTGAAGCTCAGTCACCTCACTCGACCAGGTCGCAATGGATCGGTGATCGCCAATGATTTTCTCGAATGGGGTGCGGGGCCACGCGCGTCGCAATTCCTCGTGTTGGGCGCCAAGTGCAACGCATTGCTAAACGGCAAATTCTCTCCTGACATCGAAGACGTTCAGGCTGTGTCAAGCGCTGTGCTGCGCCACAGGATTGTGCGCAACTTCAAGGCGGAAGCCGAGGGAGTTACTGTCGACGGAATTATTGAGAAGCTGATCAAAGGTGTTTGAGGTCCGGATTCCGGATTTCGACTATTGGACATCAACCGCAAGCCACCCAGCACCGACGACCGACCACTGACCACTGACCGCAGACTCACTCCCGGAACCTGCGGGTCATTGCAAGGGTGAACCCAACCATCAGCAAACCAGTTCCCAGCCAGAGAATGTTGATATAAGGCTTCTCCAGTGCTTTAATGATGACCCAATCCTTTTGCCTTGCATTGAGACCGATAGTGAATTCGGCGGTGTCAGGGTGTATGTTCATAAGGGTGAGTCTCACGCCGAGGTCTCCGATTTCCGATGGAATGCGCCCTATGGTGCTTCGGTCACGGATGATGAACATTGGCTCGGCAGTGTAAGTATCATGTTCGCCATCAATGCGGACCTTCGCCTTGACGGCGACGTCTTCAGCCGTTAATGCTACACCCTCAATGTTGTCAATCCGTTCCACAGCTTCGAGTACGGCCACGTAATCGTTGACAAAGAATTTCTGCCCGATCTTCACCCGCACTTCCTCCAATTTGCTCCATTCCACTTCAACCTCGCGGTTCATGGATGACGAGACGTGCGTGTAAAGATCACGCGTAAGTCCGCGACTTATGTCTGGAGACGGGAGCATGCCACCCATGGCAGGATTGATCTGTATGCGCGGATACAGTGTAGCAGCAACCTTATCGCCCCGTCGCAATTGAATTTCATAGAATATGTTTTCGGGGTAGATCTCAAAAGTATCCTTGGCCTGGAATAAAATTTTTCCCTTATACAAGATATCCCGTCGTGCAATTACTTTATATGGATCATCCGTTGGCTCTACGTCGTTGCGTTTTACAAATCCATTCTCGGCACGCGGTTCGAGACGTTCTCCCAGGAATTCAATATCGTAGCCAGCCATTGTTCGCGGCTCATTGACAAACAAAAGCAAGTTGTCGCGGTTGAATTCTGTACCCTGGTCTTTGCTGTATAAAAGTCCTGTATTGTTAAGTGAGACGACTTTTGAATATCCGGCCGAGAAAAGTATTCCAATCAGCACCAACCCAACACCAATGTGCGCGATGGCACCACCCGAGAGACCGGGATTCACGCGCCAGACGTTGAGGATTACATAAACGTTGGAGATGATGATGTAAAGCCCGGCAAGCAGGAGCGCAATGTAAACTGGCTCTGGCCGCGCGATGACCAGAATGATTGCAAAGATTATCAAGGTGATCAAGGTTGGTGGTAGCAACTCCTGTTTCAACTTTGCCTTATCAATGCGTTTCCACCAAAAGAACTGACCCGTGCCTGAAAGTAAGCCTACTGCGACGGCAAACCACAATTGCCACTTTGAATAAAATAATACTTGCTCTGCGGGCGGCGCCACATTGGATGTTACACCAAATACTTCCAGGATCTTATTATAAACCGGTATTGAGGTTGGTAATAGCACCTGGAATCCCATGAAGCACAAGGTAGTGGCGCCCATAAAGATCCAGAACTCCCGTGAGTATGTTGAAACTTCCTTGTCTGACGCCGGAATTTCCTTCCACCGTATTGCAACCAATGCAATCGCAGCCATTGTAAAGAACATCATGTAAACCAGTAGCTGTCCTGACAATCCGAGGTCTGTGAAAGAGTGAACCGAAGCGTCCCCGAGAATGCCACTGCGCGTGAGAAAGGTCGAATATAGTATCAACACGAAGACTGCAATCACGAGAATGACAGAGAACTTCAGCGCGGTCTTGCTGTTTTTGTAGGTAATCATCGTGTGCAGGGATGCAATCATGATAAGCCAAGGCACGTAGACCGCATTCTCAACCGGGTCCCAATTCCAGTAACCTCCAAAGCTCAAGGTTTCATACGCCCAGTATCCTCCCATGAGAATACCAAGGCCGAGTACGGCGGCACCGAGCAATGTCCATGGCAGGGCAGGTTTTACCCACTCCGTATATTTCTTTTGCCAAAGCCCGGCCATGCAAAAAGAAAACGGCACGAGCGTTAGTGCAAACCCGAGAAACAGTGTGGGAGGGTGGATCACCATCCAATAGTTCTGCAGCAAGGCATTCAGGCCATTCCCGTCTTTTGGAATAAAATCCGGTTGAATTTTGAATATTGGATCTGCCATAGCGTCCCTCAGCAAAATGAACGGTGAACTTCCCAACTTCAAACTCAAACCGGGCAGAACGACGCCGAGGATCATGGATGCCAGGAACGTTTGCACAAGGGCAAAGAGCGTCATCACGGGCGCTTCCCAGGTTCGCTGGGTAACGATCAGCACGAGGCCCAACACCGCCTGCCAAAACATCCACAAGAGGAAGCTCCCTTCCTGGCCCTCCCAGAAACAGGAAATCATGTATTGACCTGGCAGGTGCAAGGACGAGTGTGCATAGGCGTAATGATATTCGAAGTAATGCTGCTGGATGATCACGAACAGGGTAACGATCACGCCAACCACCGTGACGGCGTGAATAATAAACCCCGTACGACCGTTGGCAATCCAACCTTTCTGTAGGGACAGGTCCGATGCGGCAGTGGCGCGCCAGTAACAAAAAGAAGTCACCAGCGCCGTTACAAAGGAGGCAATGACAAAAAGATGGCCGAGGTTACCGATGAAATAGTGAAGCATGAGCTGGCAAAAGTAACTATACTTTTGCGTTAAGCTTCTTCTCCTGGTATTTGGACGGACATTTCAGAAGTATCTTGCTCGCAACGAAAGTATCGTCGCGGTAGCTTCCGATCACCACAACTTTTTCGGACCGGGTAAAATCCGGCGGCATGGGTTCATTATAAAAAACCTTTTGCTCCTTGTTGTTTTCGTCCAGGAGTATGAAACTGAAGGAAAGGTTATCGGGACTGTTTTCCAGGCCAACGATATGACCGGCCAGGTCCTTTTTGAGTTCGCCTACCACGTGGATACTCGCCTTGTTCCCTACGTTTGACATCTTATAAGCCTCGTCGAATGTAACGTAGGAGCTGGCATCACCGGCTGTGGAGACGATAATGCCTATGGCGGCTGCGATTACCACGATGGCGATAATATGTGTCTTTTTCATTTTAAAGGCCCTGCAATCAACCCGGCAAATTTACAACGGGAATGGATTCCAACGAGCTAATTCAATGGATATTAAGATGGCTTATTTTGGTCCAGTTTCTTTTCCAGCCGGCTTGCCTTTCGGTCGATCACAGCCAGGTAGGCGATCATACCCACGACAATTGTCAACAAAATACCCACGACCACATAGATTTTGCCTTCAGACCTGAGTCCATCGGCCATTTCAACTTCCTGGCACCAGGCCAGAGTAATGGTGACGCACATGAACAGGATACTTAAGAGGTATTTCATCGAGTGTTTGTTTTGTTATCGGTTCATCGAACCGGTCGCTCCCGTGTTAGTAGCTCATGTTCAAGATCCAGGATCTTTTCTTGCGCCCGGCTTATTCGGACGCGCACCGTCGCGATCCAGAGTCCCAATAGGATCCAGCCGACACATGCGGGATAGAAAACCATCCTCATCCTGTTGTCAAGATCGTACATATTAAATCCTGGATTTCCGCCGCTTCCCGGGTGCATGGAGCTCGCCAATCGTGGGAGGATAAAAATTAAAGGTATCATCGCAGCGAACGCGAAGATATTGTAGACTGCGCCAAGTCTCGCCCGCTGTTCGTGATTTTCCAGCGCACCCCGCAGCACGAAATAAGCAACATAGATCAGTGTAGCAACCGCCGCACCGTTTTGCTTTGGGTCGCCATGCCAGGGCGAACCCCACGTATAGTTTGCCCAGATCATCCCGGTGAGTATCCCCAGGATGCCGAAGACCAGGCCTGTATTCGCAAACTCCACTGAAATGATATCATTGTCACGACCTGGGTTGCGCAGGTAGCGTACTGCATAAAAAGTGGAGACGAGGAATAGGAACACCATTCCAAACCACATTGGCACATGAAAATAGAGAGCCCTTATGGTTTCATTTACAATTGAAAGGCGCGGTACAGTCATCAGGAATCCGCCGGTCACTGTGTAGAACAACAACAGCACGCACAAGATTTTCCACCACGCTTTCTTCATTTCAAATTGCTGGACTAGCTCCGCCAAATATAGGGGAAGAGCAAATAAGAAACGGCGGAGATCATGAGATTTATCGCAGCCAGTGTCAGCAGTTCATCAAAACTTGCCGATCGATCCAATCCATCAATGCAATTGCGAGTGACCTTAATTACCATCAGGAGTATTCCAATGATCACCGGGAAACTCAGGATCGCCATCACTACACTACCGTTATTTGTTTTGGATGCGATGGCGGACAGTATGGAAAGCGAAGCAGAAAAACCAAAGGCAGCGAGAACAAGCGTGAAGATAAATAAACCAATATCCTCAACTGGGTTGGAAAGAAATGTGGAGAAGAATACGAAACCAGCGAAACAAATGGCGATACACAGGAGGAAGCCATATAAAACTCTCGAAAGAATGATTTGGCCCGGGTCCGCGAGGCTGTATAAGTACGTGGTGGCTCCTGCTTTCTCCATCATGAAGCTTTTCGCGATCGCGTTCACCAGCGTTGAAAGAAGAACAATCCAGAACAGGGCGCTCCAAATGGCGGGAGAGGATAGATTTTGCTGGCCTACCGTCAGGTAATTGATAAAGACCAATGATGCGAGGTATAAGAAGAGGCTGATGATCACGGATCGCTTCCGAATTTCCAGCTTTAATTGTAAGAGCAGCAGCGCTTTCAACTTTTTACTTTTGCACTGGAAGCCTTGAATTGGAGCAAGACCAGTATGAGTGCTACGGCGACCATGAGGGATGTAAACAAGATGACGGACCTTTTCGGCCAGATGGGTTTGCTGTATGACGTAAGTCCTTCAATTACCTGGATGCTGTCGACCGTGGCCAAATCGTTCATGAAGTCAAACTTTTTTTCGTAGAGGTCAGCTGCCACTTCATACAGACCCGACAAATCGACAATAGAGACCTCGCCCGCGCGTGAGTTGGCAAAGCTTCCTTTCGAGATCTTGTTTTTAAGAGTGTCCAGTCTCTTGATTTCGGTATCGAGGGCAACGATCATCCCTTCATACTTTTTCCTGTTCTCGATCACTCGCTTTTTGATGTATTCGTTATTGCTGAAGTAGGCGATAATTCCCTCCTGGAGTTTTGGTAAAATGCTGTTGTCCTTAACCTGAACAGAGATCACAACTATGATCTTGTCTTTTTCATCCATCTGTTGCGACATGGGGGTCAACGCTGAAAGTATCCTGAACTCCTCCACCATATCCGCTTCAGCGTTTGACAGGCCTAGTTGGGCGGCAAGGAACTCAACATCTTCGCCTTTGATGTGAGTGTTAAGGTTCTCTGCCAGTTTCAATGAATAAGATTCACTGAGAATATCGGATTGCAATATCATCCGGCTTTCAAATGTCTTTGGACTAAAGGCTATGTAAAGGAATCCAGCGGCCAGGCAGAGGATGGTGATCACGAGCATACCAAGAATGTTTTCAGCCAATGCTTGTTTGAACGCGCTGAAAACCTTCGAGAGATCAATGGTGTTCGGATTGCGAGGGATTTCCATGAATGATTTTAATAACGAGTCTGCGAAAATAAATACTTTTGCACTCAATCTCGTTCCCAAGACCCTTTATTATCCCAAAATATGAGTGCTCACTCTTCCGTGCTGGTTACAGGTGCAGCGGGATTTATCGGCTTTCATCTGTCACGACGGCTCCTGGAGAGAGGTGACCGGGTGACGGGACTGGATAACCTCAATGATTATTATGACGTTGGGCTGAAGAGGAGCCGCCTTGAAATACTCAACCGTTACGAAGGCTTTTCATTTTCTCCGATCGACCTGAAAACGAAAGCTGAAGTCGACAAGCTGTTCAACGGCCGGCGTTTTGACACAGTGATCAACCTCGCCGCACAAGCGGGCGTCCGCTATTCCCTCACAAATCCATATGCTTATTTAGACAGCAATCTCACCGGCTTTCTGAATTTGCTCGAAGCTTGCCGTCATTCCAAACCAGCGCACCTTATTTATGCGTCCTCGAGTTCGGTATACGGTGCCAACCGGAAAATGCCGCTATCCGTACACGATAATGTGGATCATCCGCTCGCGTTGTATGCAGCGACAAAAAAGTCCAATGAACTGATGGCACATGCGTATTCCAATCTTTACAATTTGCCGACCACAGGACTGCGTTTTTTTTCTGTTTATGGTCCATGGGGTCGTCCCGACATGGCATTGTTCATATTCACAAAAGCGATCCTGGAAAGCAAGCCTATCAGCGTTCATAATTTTGGAAAAATGAAACGCGATTTTACTTTCATTGATGATATTGTGGAGAGCCTCGTACGTCTCATTCCAAAAACGCCAACTTCGAACCCGAACTGGTCAGGTCTCACACCAGACCCGGCCACCAGCATTGCGCCTTACCGCTTGTTCAATATCGGTAACAGTAGTCCGGTAGAACTGCTGCACTTTATAGATGTCATCGAGAGCAAGCTCGGCAAGAAAGCCGTTCGCAATCTCCTGCCAATGCAAGAGGGAGACGTCGAAGAAACGCTGGCTGATACACTCAACCTCGAGAGAGAGATCAACTTCAAGCCCTCAACGCCAATCGAGGTGGGAATTGAACGATTCGTAACTTGGTACAAAGAGTATTACAAAATAAGGTGAGTAATGGATAAAGTTGGCATTGTCGGTCTTGGGTATGTGGGCTTGCCACTGGCAGTTGAATTTGGCAAGGTCATGGACACGATCGGTTTTGATATCGACAAAAAAAGGATCAAGGAACTCGAGGGCGTCGTCGATCGCACACGGGAAGTGTCTGCCGATGAAATGAAGCAGGCGTCGAAACTTGTGTATACCACAGACATTGCCGCGCTGAAGGGCGTTAACTATTTCATCGTTACAGTACCTACTCCAGTTGACGACTACAAACAGCCGGACCTAAGGCCGTTGGTTAGCGCGAGTAGAACTGTCGGTCAGGCGCTGAAGAAAAATGATATAGTCATTTATGAATCAACCGTCTATCCTGGATGCACGGAGGAGATCTGCGTGCCTGTGCTCGAGCAGACAAGTGGACTTAAGTACAATGTCGATTTCTTTTGCGGCTATTCGCCGGAGCGAATCAACCCCGGTGACAAACTTCATCGTGTAACTACGATAAAGAAAATCACAAGCGGGAGCACACCTGAAACGGCTGCAAAAGTAGATCAGCTTTACCGGAAAATAATTAAGGCGGGAACACACCTTGCATCCTCCCTAAAAGTGGCCGAAGCAGCAAAGGTGATTGAGAATTCACAACGTGATATCAACATCGCTTTTGTGAATGAACTGTCTATGATCTTCGAAAGAATGGGAATTGACACATACGAAGTTCTTGAAGCCGCAGGAACCAAATGGAATTTCCTGCCATTCAAGCCAGGCCTGGTGGGCGGCCATTGTATTGGAGTTGATCCTTACTATCTCACGCACAAGGCTGAAGGTCTTGGATATATGCCGGAGGTGATATTGTCCGGCAGAAGGATTAACGACAATATGGGAAACCACGTAGCGAGTCGGGTCATCAAACTGATGGCGCAGCACGAGCAACCGATAAAAGGGGGAAAAGTGTTGGTTCTCGGTCTCACATTCAAGGAGAATTGCCCGGATACCCGCAACAGCAAAGTGGTCGACGTTGTCCGGGAGTTGAAGAGTTATGGAACCGATGTCGACATTTACGATCCACATGCAGATGCCGCGCAGGTAAAACATGAATACCAGCTGACTTTGATTTCAAAGCTCGAGAAAAAATACAATGCCATTGTCCTTGCGGTCAGCCATGATGAGTTCAAATCGATCGAATGGGAGAAAATCAGGTCTGAAGGTGCCGTTGTGTTCGACGTGAAGGGTGTACTCGATAAATCTATTGTAACCGCGCGGCTATAATGAGTAACAAAAATGTCTTGGTTACCGGAGGCGCAGGATACATTGGTGCCCACACGGTGGTGGAGTTGGCGAAGTCCGGATACGAGCCCATCATAGTAGATGACTTGTCGCGAAGCGACGAAGGGCTGGTCAGGGGCATCGAAAGAATCGCCGGCAAAAGGATACCGTTTCACAAGGTAAACTGCAACAACATTCAGGAAATGCGAAAGCTTTTCCGGGAAGGCAATATCAAAAGTGTCATTCATTTCGCTGCTTACAAGTCGGTGAATGAATCGGTGCAAAAGCCTTTGCTTTACTATCAGAACAATGTGGGCTCCCTGATAACCTTGCTGGAGGTAATGAAGGAATTTTCTGTCACGAAATTGATTTTCTCTTCTTCATGTACTGTGTACGGGCAACCTGACGAGATCCCTGTCACTGAAGACGCTCCCTTTAAGAAAGCCGAGTCGCCTTATGGAGCCACCAAACAGATGTGCGAGCGCATACTTGAAGACGAAGCCCGTGCATGGGAAGAATTGAAGGTGATCTCCCTCCGGTACTTCAATCCGATTGGCGCACACCCGACGGCTGAAATCGGTGAGCTCCCCATAGGCGTTCCCAGCAACCTTGTCCCTTTCATTACTCAAACTGCCGTTGGCAAGCGCGACCAGCTGACTATTTTTGGCGCGGATTATCATACACCGGATGGCACCTGTCTGAGGGATTTCATTCACATCATTGACCTGGCGCAATCACACGTGGCGGCGCTCAATAAGATCGATAACATGAAGAGCAACTTTGTGGCTGTCAATATTGGAACCGGCGTTCCAGTTTCAGTGCTTCAATTGGTAACGAAGTTCATAAAGCTTACCGGCGTACCGCTTAATTACACCCTTGGGCCGCGGCGCGCGGGTGATATTGAAAAGGTGTATGCGGACCCTTCGAAGTCGGAGGAGCTGCTCGGATGGAAGGCAGGCCTTACGATAGAGGACGCGCTGCGTGACGCCTGGAAATGGGAAAAAAAATTGGCTGATGCGCGCAATTAAGATGGTTGATTTGCACGGTCAGTATCTCCGAATCAAACCGGAGATCGATCAGGCTATTCAGAGTGCGCTTGACTCAACGGACTTCATTCAGGGTGCTGCTGTGCGCGAGTTTGAAGAAGCGCTTTCGCGTTATATGGGCGGTATCCCGACCATCACCTGTGGGAATGGCACAGACGCGCTTCAGATCGCCATGATGGCTCTCGGCTTTAAACCCGGCGATGAAGTTATTCTGCCAGTGCATACATACGTCGCCACTGCTGAGGTAATTGCCCTGCTCCAACTCGTACCGGTGTTTGTTGATGTCGATGAGAATACATTCACGATCGATACGACCAAAGTCGAGAAGTTAATAACGTCAAAGACTGTAGCCATTGTACCTGTGCACTTGTACGGTCAATGCGCAGACATGGAATCCATTTGTGAACTGGCGAAACGCCATAACCTTCATGTGATTGAGGACGCCGCACAGTCGCTGGGTGCAGAATATATCTATACCGATGGCACAAGGAAGAAGGCCGGCACGATCGGCACAATCGGGACGAGTTCATTCTTCCCATCCAAGAACCTTGGTGCTTTCGGAGACGGAGGCGTATTGTTCACCAACGACACCGCGCTTGCCAGTCGGATCCGCATGATTGCCAATCATGGTCAACAGAAGAAGTATCATCACGACCTCGTCGGGGTTAATAGCCGGCTCGATACTTTGCAGGCCTCAATCCTGAAGGTTAAACTTGGATACCTGGACGAGTATGAAATGAAAAGAGCACAGGTTGCGGAATACTATGACAAGAATCTGGCGGGCTTGGGTTTTCTAACAACACCGAAGCGATTCAGCAAGTCGACGCACGTGTTTCATCAATACACGATAAAAATACAAAACGGAAATCGTGATCGGGTTAAGACCCACTTGCAGGATAAGGGAATTCCTACCATGATCTATTACCCGGTTCCCCTTCACATGCAGCAGGCCTACAAACGTCCGGGCATCGGTGCAGGAACTTTTGCTATCACCGAAAGCCTTTCCAATACCGTTCTCTCTTTGCCAATCCATACAGAAATGGATACAGAGCAGTTAGTCTATATTTGCGATTCAATCAAGGGTTTTAAACCACAATGAGTCCGAGCTCTCTTTATTTCGCCCATGATACCGCAGTCATCGACCCCGATTGCGAAATTGGAGAAGGCACCAAGATCTGGCACTTCTCGCATATCATGTCCCATTGTAAGATCGGCCGTAACTGCAACATCGGTCAGAACGTTGTCGTTTCGCCTGAAGTCGTGCTTGGTGACAATGTCAAGGTTCAAAACAATGTTTCCATATACTCCGGTGTTACTTGTGAATCAGATGTTTTTCTTGGGCCGTCCATGGTATTCACAAACGTTTCCAACCCTCGCAGTGCGGTCAACAGGCGCGGCAATTATGAGAAGACTTTGGTGAAGAAGGGCGCATCGATCGGAGCAAACGCCACGATCGTGTGCGGCCATTCCATCGGACGATTTGCTTTTGTAGGCGCAGGTGCCGTCGTCACCAAAGACGTGGCGGACTATGCCCTTGTGATCGGTAATCCGGCCCGTCAAAAAGGTTGGATGAGTGAGTATGGCCACAAACTTGAATTTGATTCCAAAGGAGAGGCAGTTTGCCCTGAAAGCAAGGAACAGTACGAACTACAAAACAACATGGTCCGTAAGAAATGAAGAACTTCGCTCTTATCGGCGTAGCCGGATTTATCGCGCCACGCCACCTTCAAGCCATTCGTGACACGAAGAACAATCTCATCGCCGCGTTGGATAAGTTCGACAGCGTCGGTGTCATCGACTCATTTTTTCCAAATGCTGACTTTTTCACTGAGTTCGAGCGATTTGATCGACACCTGGAGAAATTGCGGCGTCAGGGTGAGAGAATCGACTACGTAACAATATGTTCTCCGAATTACCTGCACGACTCCCACATTCGATTTGCCTTGCGCCAACAGGCGGATGCGATTTGCGAAAAGCCGCTTGTTCTTAACCCATGGAACCTTGACGCGCTCGAAGAGATAGAAAGAGAAACGGGTAAGAAGGTCTATACAATTCTTCAGCTGCGCTTGCACCCTGCGATACAAGCCCTCAAAAAGGAAGTAGATGCGGCGCCACGCGAGAAACGATTCAAGGTTTCGCTCATCTATATAACCTCCCGCGGGCACTGGTATCATCATAGTTGGAAAGGCGACGAATCGAAGTCCGGTGGTATCGCAACGAATATCGGCGTTCATTTTTTTGACATGCTGCTGTGGATTTTTGGCAAACAGTTGGGCATGGAGACCGAGGCAATCGACAAGGATCACGCCTCAGGTACCATTCACTTTGAACGAGCTGACGTGGACTGGAAGCTGAGCATAAATGCAGGCCATCTACCCGCTGAAGTCAAAACAGCGGGCAAGCGCACCTTTCGATCTTTGCAGATTGAAGGGAAGGAAATTGAGTTCAGCGATGGCTTCACAGATCTCCACACCAAATGTTATGAACAAATCCTGGCCGGAAAGGGATTTGGAATCAAGGACGCTCGTCCGTCCATCGAAACCGTTTATAAACTCCGCAAATCACCTTGAACGTCACCAAGACAGATTTTGAAGGACTGTTGATCATCGAACCGCGAGTGATCAAGGACAACCGTGGGTATTTCTTTGAATCTTACAATAAAAAAACATTCCTGGAAGCTGGGATCAACGATGAATTCGTCCAGGACAACCAGTCATTTTCGAAACGGGGGGTGATCAGGGGCTTGCATTACCAGGTTCCACCTCATGCCCAGGCCAAACTTGTTCGCGTCCTCTCAGGTGTAATTCAGGATGTGGTGGTGGATTTAAGGCAGAGCCAACCCACGTTCGGAAAGCATTTTAGTATTGAACTCTCAGCCGAAAACAATCGCCAGGTGTTTGTACCCGAAGGCTTTGCTCACGGGTTCTTGGTGTTGAGCGAGTCTGCTGACGTGATGTACAAGTGCAACCGGCTGTATCAGCCCAAGATGGAGAGGGGCATCCTCATCAATGACCTGGCATTGAAAATCGAATGGCAGCTCGATGCAGGCGAGTTCATTTTCTCCGAAAAGGACACACAATATCCGGCGCTTGCAAATGCCGATTATCTATTTGACTAATGATGTTAGCGAGGGTTTGCCGCCAAGCCCCGCGGGCGATTCCACCTATTTGTTTGTTACATTTGCACCAAAATTGCCCGAAGGAAGGCTATGAAGAAGGTTTTAATAACAGGTGGAGCTGGATTTGTCGGTTCCTCACTTGCTGTGAGCCTGAAGAAAACCTATCCTTCCTACGAGGTTTATTGCCTCGACAACCTGAAGCGGAGAGGCTCAGAGTTGAATCTCGAAAGGCTTAAACAAGGCGGCGTTCAATTTATACACGGAGACATACGCAACATCGAGGACTTTGACCAGGTCGATGCAGATACATCCCTGATCATTGACGCTTCTGCGGAACCTTCCGTTATGGCGGGCATCGATGGTACGCCCGACTATCTCATCAACACCAACCTCGGGGGAACGATCAATTGCCTCAATCTTGCTACGCGATTAAAGTCGGATTTTATTTTTCTTTCTACCAGTCGGGTCTACCCGATTGCGTCCATTGAGAAGATCATGTTCGAAGAATTACCGACGCGCTTCTCTATCGCAGGCAATCAATCGGTACCTGGCGTGACGGGCGATGGTATCTCGGAGCAATTTCCACTCGATGGCTATCGCTCATTTTACGGAGCCACCAAACTCGCATCGGAATATTTGATAAATGAGTACACTCACTTTTATGGTATCAAGACCGTGATCAACCGCTGCGGAGTGATTGCCGGGCCGTGGCAAATGGGAAAAGTTGACCAGGGTGTTGTTGGACTTTGGGTGGCAAGGCACTTTTGGAAAAAGAATCTGAGCTATGTCGGTTATGGCGGGCAAGGCAAGCAGGTGAGGGATATCCTTCACCCGGAGGACCTTTTCGAATTGGTCGACTACCAGATGCATCATATGAGTGAAGTAAATGGCTCGACCTTCAATGTTGGGGGCGGACAGAAAACCAGTGTTTCGCTGAAGGAACTCACTACGCTGTGCCAGGAGATCGTCGGCAACAAGATCAGCATCGAAGAGGTCAAGGAAACAAGACAAGCGGATATTCGAATCTATGTCACCAATAATTCGCTGGTGACGCGTACGACGAACTGGCAACCCACGCGATCGGCAAGAAATATTGTTGCTGATACCTTCAACTGGATCCGCGAGAACGAAAAAACGCTTAAGCCTATACTGGCAGGATAAAAATACTGTAAAATGAACATTGCGTTGATCACCGGGTCGGCTGGCTTGATTGGAAGTGAGGCAGTCGCCTTTTTCTCAAAGAAGTTTGACGAAGTAGTCGGGGTCGATAATAACCTCAGAGAGTACTTTTTTGGTAAGGATGGCTCGACTGACTGGAACCTGAAGAACCTGAAGGAAAAACATGGCAACTACAGGCACCACGCAGCCGATATCAGAAGTGTAGAGGAACTGGACAAAATCTTTCGTCAATACGGCAAAGACATCAAGCTAATACTTCACACCGCCGCCCAACCCAGTCACGATTGGGCGGCCAAAGAACCATTTACCGATTTTTCGGTCAACGCTACGGGAACACTAAACATGCTGGAGATGTGCAGGCAACATTGCCCCGACGCGACGTTCATTTTCACATCGACGAATAAAGTTTACGGCGACACTCCCAACTACCTGCCGCTCGTGGAGTTGGAAAAAAGATGGGAAATTGACGTCAATCACCCATACTTCAAACATGGAATAGACGAACAAATGAGTATTGACCAGACCAAGCACTCGCTTTTTGGGGCGTCAAAGGTGGCGGCGGATGTGCTGGTGCAGGAGTATGGAAAATACTTTGGAATGAAGACAGGCGTATTTCGTGGCGGTTGCCTCACAGGACCCAATCATTCCGGCGCAAAACTGCATGGTTTCCTGTCTTACCTGATGAAGTGCGCCATTACTGGTGAGCATTACACCATCTTCGGGTACAAGGGTAAACAGGTCAGGGACAACATCCACAGTTACGACCTGGTGAATATGTTCTGGCACTACTACCAAAAACCACGGGCAGGAGAAGTGTACAATGCGGGCGGTGGTCGATACTCGAATTGTTCGATGCTCGAAGCCATCGAAATTTGTGAAAGGATAACTGGAAATAAAATGAATTATAGCTATACGGAATCCAACCGTATCGGCGATCACATCTGGTGGGTAAGTGATGTGGGTAAATTCAGGAATCACTATCCTCAATGGACGTGGAAGTACGACCTAGAGAATCTTATGTCCCAGATCTTTGAGGGCATCAACAGCCGTGTCCTTCAAAAATGAGGTCAACGGTCGATCACAAGTGACTAGTCGATGACATCTCCCCCGCAAGCAACCTGGACCTGGCAGAGCTCTTACCAGAAATACAGGTTGCCCCTGGCCGGTTTGATCGCCGGCTTTCTTGCGCTGACGTTGATACCTCATTCGCTGTACAATAATCCGGACTTTGGCCTGGATTCGTCCTGGTATATCGCACTTCATTACGCGCTGAAGAACCAGCTGGTTTTTGGCAAAGACTTCATATTCAACTACGGTCCCCTGGGAGTGTTGTCGACTCGGTTATCAATCGGCGTTCATGAGTCCGTTTATATTCTCTTTGACGTATTCCTTATTTCCAACTTCTTCTTTGTTTTCTACAGAATCATAACGAAGAACAATCTTCCGGTCGCTTCCATTCTCATTTTTATTTGCATCTGGCTCTTGCAAAGGGATCCTGCGATCATTTTGCTGTGGCTGGTTTTATTTTTTTTGTTCGACTACCTGGAGACGCGCAATATTGTTGTCCTAATCAACATGATTGTGATTGCGGCCATTTCCTTTTTTGTGAAAGGAAGCACGGCGTTCGTCCCACCCGTGTTTGCATTTTTTGGTATGGTATATGCCATTCGATCAAAGTTGATCTCGTACCCAGCCACCACGGTCGTCATCGCATCTTATTTTTCTCTTTTGCTCATCGGCGCTTATGCCCTCAATGTTGATTTGATTTTGTATGTAGTCAATGTCGGTCACATCATCGGCGGATATCCTGAAGCGATGTATGTCCTCAAAAGCAAGTCCGGCGCTAACCCGGCGTTGGAATGGGCGTTGCTGTACATTGTTATTTTTGCTGGAACGGGTATCTACTTTATCAAGCGTATACTGAAGAGTGAATTTCTTATTCTCGTATTCCTTTGTTGCTCGTTGTTCCTTTTCGTGTTGTTCCGGGCAGCGTTTACACGCTTTCACATTGAGAGCTTTTTTTCCTTCACGACGCCCCTTTACGGACTCGTATTCTTGCACGCGGCCAGAGAAATGAAACGGTTCATGTCAATTGGAATCTGGATATCCGTGGTGATATCCGTTTGGGCAACGGGAATAATCGTGAATCCGGATTTCTTGTACCCGGTTAATACCGTTCGGTTGCTCGCAAATGATATTGGCTACTACTATCAATTGGGCACCCACTATCCGGGAAACTCACCAGAATACTCAAGTCAGCCTGAAGATCTTCAGTTACCGAAAAGAATGATGGACTCCATTGGAAACCAAAGTGTCGACATAATTCCCTGGGATATCGCTGTGCTGACATCGAAGGGAATGAACTACAAGGGTCGTCCAATTATCCAATCATATTGCGTGCATGATGGCCACCTGGACCAGTTGAATGCGGATTTTTACAAGTCGAGCGCGCGACCGGAATACATTCTTTACAAGTCGGACGAGATCGATGGACGATGTGGGATGTTTGATGAGACTTTGATGAAATTGGAGTTGTTGAAGAACTACACCACGATTGACACTAACTGGAATCACATTCTTCTAAAGCGGCTAAAAAGGCCGCTAACTTCATCGGTTGTGAAAAAGGATAGTGGATCAATCAAATTTGACCAGGAGATCAGCGTAGTCGCCGGGAGTGAACTGCAGGTCGGCTACGTTAATGCTGAGTACTCTTTGTTTGGAAAGGTCGTTCGAACACTCTATCAGCCACCGGATTTGTCGGTAACACTTTACCTTGAAGACAATACTGAGGTGTCTTTCAGGTGCAGTCAAAGAAACGCCCGGGATGGAATGATTATCAATCGATACGTGCCAAACAACGCTCCTGCGGAGCTCGCCCTTTTCGTCAATTCCAATGGCTCCCAGTCGAAAAAAATAAAGGCGTTGAGGTTTTTTTCTGATTTTCCGTCCGGCTATAAAGGCACAATCAATTACCGGATCGAGCACCACAAGTTTGAGGACCAAACCAAGAGTCTGACTGCAATCAGTAAATGAAAGCGCTCTACGAAAAATACCGATCCTACCTGGTTTGCATTCTGGCAACGTTCCTTGCGTTGCTGATGTTACCGCACGGCATTTACAATAACCCTGACTTTGGCCTTGACCCCTCATGGGGAATTGCGATTAACCTGGCGGTGAAGAACAAGTTGATATTCGGCAAAGACTTTGTTTTCACGTATGGCCCTCTCGGGTTCCTGCAAACACGCCTCTCAATTGGCGTTCCCGAAATCGCATATGTGCTTTTTGACGTGTTCGTGCTTTTGAATTTTGGCTTCGCCTTTTTCAGGATCATGGTGAGGTCCAACCTTCTCTTTTCATTTTTGATCATTTTCTTGTGTACCTGGATCGTTAGTCGTGAGCCGGCTCTCATACTGCTTTGGTTGGTTCTGTTTTATGTATTTGAATATTTGAAAACCCAAAGCTGGGTCATCCTGGCCAACCTTATAGTGCTCGCGGTCGTTGCATTTTTTCTCAAACTCAGCACCGGATTTATTCCTCCTATTTTTGCGGTTCTCGCCATTATCTATGGAGTAAGGGCCAGGATCATTTCATTCATCACAGCGAGCATCATCATTGTAGTTTACACATCGCTGGTGTTTGCCCTGGCAATCCCTTTGCATGTTGATCTTCTATCTTTTTTTCGCGAAAGCCTCCACATCATTGATGGGTATAACGACGCGATGTATGTCCGTGTGGATACGCCAGATGCAACTGATGTTTTAAGATGGGCGGTTGCGTGTGTGGCCGTATTTGTCGCAACCGGCCTTTATTTCCTTAGGAAGATATTAAGGGACGAATTCCTCACCCTCCTTTTCATTTGCTCAAGCATGTTCTTGTTTGTCTTGTTCAAGGTCTCATTCACACGTTTTCATTATCACGGCTATTTCTCGTTGGTAACTCCGATATATGGCGTTCTGCTATTGCACGCGGCAAAAGAAATGAAACGTTTTATGATTGTCGGCCTGGTGTTTTGTTTGGTTGTGAGCATTTCAATAGTGGGACATGTTGACAGGGTAGGCCTCTTGTTCCCGGTGAATACAATCCGGTTCATCGCTGACGAAATCGGTTTATACTACAAGCTCAGTACGAACTATCCAGGAGACTCGCCTTCGTACTCAACCTATCCGGATTACTTTCGCTTGCCTGATAAACTGACGGAATCAATCGGTCAGTCCAGCGTGGACATTTTGCCGTATGATATAGCCGTGCTCACCTCAAAAGGATTGAACTATCGGGGTCGCCCGGTGATACAGTCTTACTGCGTCTTCGATGGACGGTTGGATCAGTTGAACGCTGATTTTTATGCTTCGGACTCCGCGCCAGAATACTTACTGTTTAATTCAGACGAGATCGATGGTCGCTATGGGATGTTCAGTGAGACGTTGCTGAAGATTGAAATGCTGAAGGACTACACCACCGTCGACCGTTCGTGGCATCATATTCTATTGAAGAGGCTGAAAAAACCGCTTACTTCGACCATTGTCAAGACTGACGCTGGGGAAGTGAACTTTGAGCAGAAGATCAAGCTGGCGGATGGAGATAACTTGCAAGTAGCATTTGCCAACGTCGAGTATTCGTTGATTGGAAAGATCCGGCGACTCTTCTATCAACCACCCAACCTGTCCGTTACACTTTACATGGAGGGAGATGTCCAGGCTTCTTTCAAATGCATTCAGACCAACGCACGGGATGGGATAATCATCAATCGCTTTGTGCCGAACAATGATCCGGCGGAACTAGCGCTTTTTGTCAACAGCAACGGCACGCTTTCCAAAAGAGTAAAGGCCATAAGATTTCATTCGAATTTTCCTGCCGGCTTCAAAAGCACGATCAAATACAGGATCGAGCATCACCGATTTGAAGGTCAAAGAAAGGACCTAAGTAGTTGGGATCCTGTTCAACTGGGCGCCAAAATTTCAAAAGATTCCGTCGCCGCCACCATTGACCTGCTGACATCCAGTGTCAACAGGATAGAAGTGCAGGGTTGGGCATTTAACAAGAGCAGGCCGCTTGCCAAGTACTCGATTTTCCTTGCAATAGGCCCCCCCGATTCCCTTTTGGCATTTAAGTCTGAGTTAAAAATATATCGACCGGATGTTGCAGCGGTCTTCAAGTTGAAAAATGACTCCACCGGATTTAAAGTGGTAATCCCGGGGAACTTTGTTAAACATAAGTCTGACGAGTTGACTGTATTACTCGTTGATGATTTGGGAAACACGTCGGCTTTGAAGTTCGACCGCAGGGTTGAGGTTGGTTCAGCAGACGCGAGGGCGGCAACTTCAGAGATGGGGGAGATTGGAGTAGGCGATCTGCCGCCAGTTTCCGAATGGATTCCTGAAAAACTGGAATTCAATTTCGATGCTTTTGACGAAGACGAGGACTACCTTCACATAACAGGCTGGGCGTTCCCCAAAGATCCGGGATTGACGGCAGACAAGCCTTTCACTATTTATGTTTCATTCGAGAACGGTCAACAACGGCGGATTTTCAAGACAGTGCCGTCGTCAAGGCCCGATGTGAGCGAATACTTCCACAACAACGCGGTTGACCGATGTGGACTGGATTTTGAAATCGATAAAAGTAAATTGCCGGCCGGCTCGTGGAACCTTGTCCTGCTTGTTGAATTTGAGGGCAAGGTTTACTCAGGGTTGTACGACAGGGATAAGATTGATGTAAAGACTAAAGATTCCACACAATGAACTACGATCGCATATACGAGTACCGCTTCAAGGATGCAAGCCCTGCAAAGAAACAAGTTGTGTGGCGCGCGCTCTCGCGATTTGTTCACAAGAAATTCCTTTCATCAGGAAAGAACATACTGGACCCTGCCGCAGGTAACTGTGAATTTGTGAATTCTGTCGATGCATCAGACCGTTGGGCTGTTGATATGAATCCGGCTACAAAGAGCTACGCCGCTGAAGGTGTACGGGTCGAGATCGGTAATATTTTTGATGTCGTGCTGCCTGGGGGTCATTTCGACGGTGTGTTCATATCCAATTTCCTGGAACATCTCAACAGCCAGGCCGAAGTGGCGAAAGTGCTGGATAAGATGTATGGCGTGCTTAAGAAAGGCGGAAGGATCGCAATCATGGGTCCTAATTTCAAATATTGCTACCGGGACTACTTTGATTTTGCCGACCACACGGTGATTCTTTCCGATGTGGCGCTGGCGGAGCATCTCTACGGTGCTGGATTCAAGATTATCAGGAAGTATCCACAGTTCTTGCCGCTGTCATTCAGGAGCGGCGGGCTGTTTCCAATCAACGATTTCACAGCACGGGTTTACCTCAACAACTCCATCTTCTGGAAGTTCCTCGGCAAGCAGTTCCTGGTGATCGCTGAAAAGTAAAACGAAAGGTTTTACTTTTGTGCAGCCCGATGAAGTTAAGCATCATAATACCTGCCCACAACGAAGAAGGATCCCTGCGCGAGACGGTCACGAGCATCCACAAACGACTCGATCAGGAAAAGATCGAGCACGAAATCGTAGTGATCAACGACAATTCCAGGGACCGGACTGTAGAAGTGCTGGAGGAGCTGCATAAGGAGATTGATTCGGTCGTTTATTACAACAATGAACCCCCAAATGGATTCGGCTATGCGGTCCGTTATGGGCTCGAGAGATTCACCGGCGACTGTGTTGCGTTAATGATGGCAGACATGTCTGATTCGCCCGATGACCTGGTCAGATTCTACTACAAGTTACAGGAGGGATATGATTGCGTATTCGGTACCAGGTTCGGCAAAGGCGGAAAGACGATAGACTACCCGTTTGTAAAAAGGATCATCAACCGGATTGCCAATCTTATTGTGAGCGTTTCGGTGGGAATGACTTACAATGACACAACAAATGCATTCAAGCTTTACCGCCGGAAGACGATTGAGGGGCTGAAGCCGTTCCTCGCACCCCATTTTAATCTCACCCTGGAACTCCCATTGAAGGCTATCACCCGCGGATATACCTATGCGGTGTTGCCGAATTCATGGACGAACCGGAAGTCAGGTGAGTCCAAGCTTAAGATCCGCGAAATGGGCAGTCGCTATTTTTTCATTCTTTTGTACTGCCTCATTGAGAAATTCTTTTCACGGGGAGACTTCAGGAAAGTGCACAAATGATCACAGCCTTGTCCACAACGGGCTACAACGCACGGCTTAGCAAGCTGTCTGCGTTTCTATTCATAGTGTTCCTTGCGACTGCGCCCGAGACCGTGACGATCGAAGGAAAGAACGTGCTGCTTATTTCCTATGCCATCTTTGGAATGCTCGTGCTGACCATCGCGCACTTCAAGGCATTGCCTTCCATGCGTCAGGACTGGTTGGTGCTAATCATGATCTATTTTGTCGCAGTGTCTGCGCTTAGATTCCGGGAGACCCAACCCTTATCCCTGGCCTATGCGATATTCTTCGTCGTCTCATTCATATTCTATTTTTCCTTTGCCACGTATTCGTTCACCCTTGCAGACTATCGCAACCTTCTGAAGTTCCTGTTGCTTCTTTACCTGGCAGGAATAGTCCTCGGTCAGCTGATTGTTTACCTGAACCTCTTTGTGCCAATCCGGGAGCTCGCTGCAGGTTCGTTCCAGGGTGGATTTCATTCCATTCTCGAAAATGGTGGTTTCAGGTATTATTCATTTTCCTCCGAGCCATCGTATGCATCCTTCATTGTCATTGCGCTGTATCATTCCCTTGTAGTAACTAACCCTGACAAGAAGGCCACCTTGCTTCAGGGTGAGAATTTCATATTCTTCGTCGTGCTGACCTACATCCTGATCATGTCACGCAGTGGATATGGAATGATTTTGTTGTTTATAATAATCGCGAGCTTTATTGGATTCAATCGTAAGGCCGTCCTGGGGTACCTCATCATTGCCGTTGCGGGGATCGTGATTGCGCTTACTGTTGAGGACTTCGGGCCTCTGCTCAGACTCAGGAATATTTGGCAATACGCGGAACTTGGGAACCTACATTCGTTGAGGACAGCCGACTTCAATGTTTACATCCGTATTGCGCCCATCCTTTTCTACTTTGATATCCATTCCTGGACCGATCTGTATCTTTTTCTTGGACATGGGGCCGGTGCATCGCGCAATTTTGTAACACCGGAGATATACCTGGCTTATCCACCTCCTTTTGTCGGGGGATTTCTTCCTGCGTTCTTTTACGACTATGGTCTGATAGGCGCGGGTCTGGTTCTTATTTATTTGTTTACACTGCTCCCCAGGTTCCTGTCGATAGAAACGGCCATCGTCCTGTTGATGCTTCCGAATGCGAACATGAGCACACAGCTGTTTTGGCTTGTGATATTTTGCCTGGCAATGAACAAGCATTTTCGAGACACCTCTGCTTAGCTTTTAGCTCTTCGCTTCTTTCGGACAGAGTATTGCAAAAAGCAAGGCAAAAAGAACCACGCCCTTGTTTGCTTCCAGCAGCGACTCGGAAAAGCTGAAGCATAAGATTACCCACAGGAAAAAACGAAAATTGAGATCCCCGGCTCTTATTGCAAATCGAAAACCGGATACAAAGGTCGCCATAAGAAAGGCCACACCAATCAGCCCGATCTGCAACAGGGTCATCACCCACTGGTTATGGGCGTCGAATTGAAGATACCCATATTGGTCAAGTCCATGCACCTTGTACGTCATATCGAGATAGTCCTGTGCATCCCCAGTTCCAATGCCGCCGATCATGCTTCCGTCCTGCCAAAGTTGACTAATCGAGATCTTCCAAAAGTAGAGACGAAGGTTCAGGCCGGTAAATTGCTGATAGTTCTCCAGCTTATCGGATTGCAACACGGACAGATTGTTGGTAAGTTCTGTAAACCTGTTGAGCGTATCAGGATACACCGCGAGCATAAGAAGCAAGGCGACAACAACTCCTGCCGCAGACAAGAGAAAGAATTTTCTCGAATGAACCTTAACGAACAGGAAGTAACCCACGGCTGCTACGTACGCAATGATTCCCGTCTTTGAAGCAATCAGCACCAGGAGTGCCAGTGAATAAAGTACGATGCAAAGAGAACCAGTAAACCTTTCCCGAGGCCTTTCCCATTTCTCATACATTGCGTTGAGGAAAAGGAGGGATCCGATGGAGAAGTATATGGAATAGAATACATACGGAATCGACGCAAAGTAATCGCGATGGAAAGCCAGTTCAGAATGGTTGATGAATTTGTTGATGCACGCCCACACGAGAAATACGACGCTGCTTCCGATCGTGATCGCGCCAAGTCTCAATACCGTCCTGGATCGTTCTTCCTGTGGTACCAATTGCCATGCTGGAAAAAGCAAGAGCGGTAATATTAGGAGTGTGACTTTCTTTTCCAGCACAAACCATCCGTTGGAAAGGTTTTCTGAGTACAGCAAGCCTGGCACATGAAGCAGGTAGAATACAAGCAGTAGTATAATGGGCCAGCTTCCCTTGATGCCCTGAAATGAAAAGGTGATTAGGCAAAAGGCCAGCAGGATAAACAACGTCACATTGCTCGTGGGGATGCTAAACAACAGTCCAGCCCAGGCAAGGCAAACCGGCCAACTCATATACCTGATCGCGCCTTCTTTCCAAGTGGGCATCGTCAAAGATAGAAATTGATCAGGTTCCACGGCCACCGCGAAGAAACTAGGTTTATATTTGCGCGCAAACCAGATCGATGAAGATCGCACTGCTCGGTACCAAGGGCATCCCAAACAACTACGGTGGATTCGAACAATTTGCAGAGTACTTGTCTGTGCGGTTGGCATCACGTGGCCACGAGGTAACTGTCTACAACCCGTCCTTTCATCCATTTCTGGCTGATGAATTTAAAGGCGTCCGGATCAGGAAGGTGTTCAGTCCGGAGAAATGGATTGGCGGCGCGGCGAATTTCATTTATGACCATTTGTGCCTGTCGCATGCCCTCAAACAAGACTATGATATTATTTATGAGGCTGGCTATCACAGTGTCGCGGCCTCGTACTGGCTACTGAATGTGCGTGGACGGACAAGACCGGTTATTTTCACCAACATGGATGGCATCGAGTGGAGACGCTCGAAGTGGAGTCCGCTGGTGCGATCGCTGATCCGAAAGCTTGAGGCGATCGCTGTCCGGGAGTCACCTTACCTGATCTCTGATAATCAGGGAATCCGGCAATATTACATGGATAGCTTCGGCCGCGATTCATATTTTGTTCCGTACGGAGCTGATCCCGTTACTGAGTTTGATCCCGGGAAATTGACCCGATACCTGGTCGACCCCGGTAACTATTTCATGCTCATTGCGCGAATGGAACCGGAGAATAACATCGACATGATCCTGGAGAGTTATGTCGCTTCGGGTGTGGAGTCACCTTTTATTGTTATCGGGTCATATCAGAATGGATATGGAAAAACAATGTTTGCCAAATACTCGTCTCGTGTTCGCTTTATCGGGGGCGTGTACGACAAGAAGGATCTTGATTCACTAAGACATTTTGCAAGCGCTTATTTTCACGGACATTCGGTTGGGGGAACAAATCCCTCTCTGCTGGAAGCTATGTCGTGCCGGTCGTTCATCTTTGCACACGACAACCCGTTCAACCGCGGAGTGCTCGGAGAAGACGCTACTTATTTCACCAGTTCCGCGAACTTAACCTCTCTGTTTCTGGCCATGGACACCTTGCTGTCACAAAAAGCTGACGACTTCAAAGCAGCCAACTTTAGGAAAATAACCGACTATTACGATTGGGAAATAGTTACCGGCATCCACGAAAACCTTTTCAAGTCACGGTTGGGGAGCTGAGCGTCGTTCATAATACGAAGCGTTGGCTCTATAGAAATTGTAATTCTTTTTTTGTTCGAAACCCTCTGCCCGCAAGCGCTCGGCTACATTCGCGGGCACTGTTTCGACCTGAAAGGCGTCCGCCCACCAAATGGCTGTAATTGTGGCGGTTGATTTCTTATTGAAGTCGTCGATTGTAACCGCTCGTATTGCGGATCCCAGGGTCTTGAAATAGTAATTGCAGTACCATGGCTGCGAACTTACTACGAGGTCCCCGGGACGACCTTCTTCTATTACCTTGGTCACAATCCCCCTCCAGTCTTCCTTTCTGATGCTCGAGTAATATTCTTCGACCACCACCAGACTAAAGAAGCTTGTGCAGCACGTGATAGCAATGAGGATCACTTGATAGCGCGCATTCAAGTACATGAGGCCAAGACTGATCATCAATATCAATGCCGGCAGTGTGATCAGCGTATATCGCACTTGCAACATAGGCGTTCGCAGCAATGAATAAGCGAGAGGTATGAGCACGCTGAACAGTACACTGGCAATGAGAATGAATTCAACTTGTGAAATAGAATGACTGGTTACGTACTGCTTGTACGTCCTAAAAGCGTAATAGATGAGCGCCGACCCAAACACGATGCATGACACGACATCTTTGAAGTAAACGTAGAAGTACTTGATTGGAAAGTAAAACGGTTCCATTTGGATCCAAAACTCCTTGATTTGTATGTCAGAGAAGAAAACCGGCACCCACGGGATGATTGATACGGCCACAATCATGGCGGTCGCAACAGAAAGGATCAGGAACCTTCTCTCAAAAGGATAGAAAATCAAAAGCAGGCAGAAGATCAGGCCCTGGCTTGCAAACAGCACCAAACCAAAGTAATGCGTATACAATGCGATGGAAGTGGAAATGCCGTAAAAAATGAAATCGCGCAAGGCCTTGTACTTTACGGCGCGAATAAAGAAGAAGTAGGACAACGCACTTGCCAGGAACAACAATGTGTAGAACCGGACTTCTTGCGAGAACAAGATATGGATATAGCTGAATGTTGTGATGGTGGCTGCGATCAAACCGGTGCGGGCATCTTTTACTTCCTTTCCAAAGAAGTACATCGCCACAATGCCTGCAAGACCGACCAAAGTCGCAGCTACGCGGCCCGAGATATCATTGAAAGGGAACACCTTGAACCACGCATGCATCATGAAGAAGTACGCAGGGGGCTGATCATAGTGGCAATATTCAACCACCCATGCCCAGGTTTGATCAGGATCGCTTCCGTTCATCGAGGCAAGCTCATCGACCCACAGGCTTTGATAGGCGAGGTGATAAAACCTCAATCCTGAAGCAATCAACAACAGTCCGACCAATGCCCAGGTGTGAACATTCCGACTGATTGGTGTGCTGGTTACCGGTTGATCGACTTGTTCGATAAAAGAAGTATTAAGGCTGATTTGGTTAATTTTGTCCGCTGTGAATCACCGGTTTTCAAGGTACTTAAGGTTTTTAATATTTTTAGGCGACATACTCGTCCTGAACGGCCTTTTCGTAACACTGTATTTTACCGGGCATTTTGTAATTGAAACGTTCAGGCCCGAAAGCAACCAGAACTGGTTCTACTTTCTTCTCATTCTCAATTTTTCATGGCTCGTCATAATTTTTTACACGAACCCATACAGGATATCCCGGGTGCTCAGTTTTGTCAAAATTATTGGCCAGGTTACGTACACGGTATTCCAGCATTTTCTTGTTACATGTACGGCCATTTACCTGCTTGATTTCCAACTCGTGCACAAGTGGGGACCACCCCTGGTTTATGTCGCGTTCTTGTTTTTTGTTCTGACATGGCGCTTGTTGTTCTCTTATTTCCTGCAGATCTATCGGGCGCGGGGCTACAACTTCCGGCTTGTGGTTGTGGTGGGATACGGTGCGATATCGAAACAAATGGAGTATTTCTTCCGCATGCACCCGGAGTATGGCTACAGGTTTGTAGGTTTTTTTGATGACCATCATGCAAATCCCAAGGTCCTTGGAAAATTGGATCAACTCGAGGCATACCTCGATAGCCAGCATGTGGATGAGATCTATTGCTGCCTTCCATACATCAAGTATGGTGCGATCAAGAAGATCATCGATATGGGAGAAGATCGTTTTCTTAAAGTGAAGTTGATCGCCGACTATCGCGCCTTCTCCTTCAAGGGCCTCGAGCTGGAGAGATATGACCACATTCCAGTTCTAAACGTAAGTTCCATGCCGCTCGACGACCGCCGCAACCAGGTGGTAAAGCGTGTTTTCGATATGATCTTCTCTGTTTCCCTTTTTGTGGTGCTGTTCTCCTGGCTCTTCCCCCTGATCGCCATTGCCATCAAACTTGACTCCCGGGGACCGGTTTTTTTCCGACAACGCCGCACCGGTCAGAACAACAAAGAGTTTTGGTGCATGAAATTCAGGACCATGCAGGTGAACAACGAATCTGATCAACGCCAGGCATCACGTAACGACACGAGAATAACCGCGGTGGGAGCTTTTCTTAGGAAGACTAGCCTGGACGAGTTGCCTCAATTCATGAACGTCCTGAGCGGCGAGATGTCAATTGTGGGGCCCAGACCGCATATGCTAAAGCACACGGAGGAGTATGCGAAGGTAATCGGGAAGTTTATGGCTCGCCATTTTGTGAAGCCCGGTGTCACTGGACTTGCTCAAAGCAAGGGATACAGGGGCGAAACCAAGGATGTTATAGACATGAAGAATCGTGTAAAGCTCGATCGTTTTTACATTGAGAACTGGTCTTTCCTGCTGGACATTAAAATTATTATATTGACGATCTACGAACTTTTGCGTGGCAGCGAAAAGGCGTATTGACTCCATGATGAATCTCACCCGGCTCTCTGTTTTTTCCGCTATATCGTTCCTGATTTCTTTCCTCCTTTTTCCGGTTATCATCAAGATATTCAAACAGCTCAAGTGGTTTGACGCACCGGGCACGCACAAGATCCATTCTGACTTTGTGCCATCCATGGGCGGCGTTTCAATTTTGGTAGGGAGCTTCCTCACTTTTCTCATGTCCCTTCCGCTGCAGCAATGGATCAACATGAAGTACTTTTTTGTGTCCGTTACCCTGATGTTCCTGATTGGGCTGCGCGACGACGTACTGGCACTAACACCAAGGCAAAAGCTCTTTAGCCAGTTCCTCCCGGTATTTGTACTGGTCTTCCTCGAGAATGTAATGCTGCAGTCGATGTACGGATTCCTTGGCGAGGGCAGCCAGTTTCCCGTTGCACTTTCCTATGCGATCAGCCTGTTCACGGTAATTATCATCACCAACGCATACAATCTGATAGACGGGATAGACGGTCTGGCGGGCACGATTGGATTTCTCGCAATGTTTTTTTTCGGGGTATGGTTCTACATCGCCGACCTTCCATACCTGAGCCTGATCGCACTATGTTTTGCAGGTGCCCTGATAGCCTTTCTTTGCTTCAATTGGCAGCCTTCAAGCATATTCATGGGCGACACGGGCGCTCTCACCGTTGGTTTGGTACTTTCCTTTTTCGCGATCAGGTTCATCAACTATAATTATTCTCTGCCGGACGACCACATAGCGAAATTCCAGGCCTCCATTTCCACCGCGATGTGTGTCTTGATCATTCCCATGTTTGATACACTGCGCGTGATAATCCTCCGGTTGCGAAGCATGCAGTCGCCTTTCCACGCAGATAGGAATCACCTTCATCACAGGTTGCTGAGTATTGGGCTTTCGCACAGTGGGGCTGTAACGTGGATTGCCGGCATCAACATTTTTTTTGTGGCGCTCGCCCTTTTGTTGAAGAATCAATCTGACCTTGTCCTGCTGCCGATCATTGTAATACTATGTTTGGTGATTAGTTTTACGCTCAAATGGAGGCAGGAGTACAGTAAAAATGCTTGAGCAAGTAGAAACCATAAAGAGAGAAATCCAGTCCCTGAGGCCTGAAACGGCCGGTGACGTGGAATCCTATCGCCTGAAGTACCTTAGTCGCAAGGGGCTCATTCCCCAACTTTTCGACGACTTGAAGGCCTTACCGCCAGAAAAGAAAAAAGAGACAGGCAAGCCACTGAACGAGCTAAAGCAATTCGCAGAAGCAAAGCTAAAGGAGTGGACCGAGGCAGTTGCATCCAATGGCGCGGCGCTGACGACCGATATCGATCTCACATTGCCACCTATCCCCAACACAATCGGCAACCTGCATCCGCTGAACCTGACGCGCTATCGGATCATCGAGATTTTTGAAAGACTCGGCTTCAATGTATCGGACGGACAAGAGATCGAAGACGACTGGCATAATTTCTCGGCGTTAAACTTCCCCGAGAATCACCCTGCCCGCGAAATGCAGGACACCTTCTTTGTTCAACGCAATCCCGACTGGCTTTTGCGTACGCATACTTCGAACGTGCAGATCAGGTTGATGGAAAAACAAAAGCCACCGATTCGCTCCATCATGCCTGGCCGCGTCTATCGGAACGAAGCAATCTCGGCCCGTGCCCATTGTTTTTTTCACCAGGTGGAAGGTCTGTACGTCGACAGGAATGTCAGCTTTTCAGACCTCAAACAGACGCTTTATCATTTTGCAAAGGAAATGTTTGGTAAGGATACAAAGATCAGACTGCGGCCGTCTTTCTTTCCGTTTACCGAACCCAGTGCGGAGATTGATATCTCATGCTTCATTTGTCATGGCAAAGGCTGCAACATCTGCAAGCAGTCTGGCTGGGTCGAGATCGCGGGTTCGGGAATGGTGCATCCAAACGTGTTGCGCAATTGCAAAATAGACCCGGAAGAGTTCACGGGCTTCGCATTCGGAATGGGCATTGAACGTGTAACTATGCTTCGGTACGGAATCGACGACCTTCGCCTGTTCTCCGAGAACGACATAAGGTTCCTCAGGCAGTTCAAACCAGTAATATGAGTTATCCCATCCGGTCCGTCGCGGTCGTGGGTGCCGGCACGATGGGCCTCGGCATAGCACAGGTATGCGCGGCCGCCGGATACCCTACAATCATATTCGACGTGAAGGAGGAACAAGTGCAGCTTGCGTTGCGCACAATCACGAAGAATCTTGATGGGGCTGTTGAAAAAGGAAAGCTAACGGAAGAAGGGAAGTCCAGCACATTGGCTTTGATAACACAGGCCGTAACGATCGCTGAATTGAAGGCAGACCTCATTGTCGAGGCGGCAGTCGAGAACCTGGCAATCAAGCAGAAACTTTTTGCCGACCTCGAGAAACTAAATGGCCCATCGACCATACTTGCCACCAACACGTCATCCATTTCGGTGACGGCCATTGCCGATCAGCTAAATGACCCAACGCGGTGTATTGGCCTGCACTTTTTTAATCCGGCCGACCGTATGAAACTCGTGGAGATTATTTCTGGGAAGGAGACCAATCATGAATTAGTCTCTGTTATGAAGGATTTTTGTATCAGGATTGGAAAAATTGCCGTATTGGCGAAAGATTCGCCCGGATTTATCGTTAACCGGGTGGCCAGGCATTTTTACGTTGAGTCCTTGAAAGTTTTGGAGGATGGCGTTTCGGATGTATCAGGCATTGACGCATTGCTCCGGGCGTCGGGGTTCAAGATGGGACCATTTGAATTGATGGACCTGATCGGTGTGGATACGAACCTGGCGGTGACCACATCGGTGTATGAAGGATTCAACAAGGATCCGAAGTTCAGGCCTAGCAAGACACAGCAACAGCTAGTCGAAGCAGGGCACTATGGCCGCAAATCGGGAAAGGGTTTTTATGAGTACAAGGGTAAATAGGAGGCTTCTGGCGATTGTAATGGGCGGGCTCCTGCTGTTTATGCTGGGCGCGTCATCTTGCACGCCCGATCTTTCAGACGATCCGATTCCCGTTGTTTTGTTTCCCGACGCCACGATTAACCTCAATCTCCCTGAATACAGTGTCCTTAAAGTTGACCACGGTTCCAAGTATATTTCAAAAGTTGGAGCATCGAGTGTTGGGGTAAGAGGCGTGATCCTCTATCGGGAAAGCGCCACGAATTATTATGCGTATGAAAGCAATTGTTCCTATCATCCCAATGAAGCGAGCGCTAACGTCAACATCGATCCAACCAATCTTTGGATGACATGCACGGGTTGCGGTTCAAAATTCAGCTTCGAGAGCGGTGCGCCCACCGGCGGCATTGCATGGCGCCCGTTGCGCAAGTACCAAACGGTGCTGGATGGCTTTAATCTGACGATTACGAATGATGTTTTGAATTAGCTGTTGGCTGTTGGCCGTTAGCTATTGGGTATAGTTTTTTTCCTCTCTCTCAGATTCTCCCGAAACGACCTGATTTAATCACTGAACTCTATTTTATACCCTCTTGTCAGGGAGAATTGGTACCACCAACGTCGTGTTTGAAGAGCCGATAGGCTCGCATCATTTTGTAGCAGCGCCAGCCCGACAGACATCGTTCTGGCGGGGATTTCAATCCGTTACAAAAATGCACCTCCCTGACCTGAGAGCCGTAGGCTCGGTGCATTTATACTCCAAGTTGTGGCCACCATTATATGGGCCGAACCTACGGTTCTCTGGATTTTCTGGCTTGTCTTGGCAACGGACTAAAGTCCGTTGCTACAAGATTGGCCGAGGCTACGCCTCTAAGTTCAGCCCTATCCCAACGGACTAAAGTCCGTTGTTACAAAACCGGTCGAGGCACGCCTCTTAAAATCCCACGATCAATCTGAAAAATTCAACCTCAGCCAATGGCCAACAGCTAAGAGCCCTTCCTTAGCACACTATGGTGCCTGCTATAAGCGAAGTACAGCACCAGCCCAATCAGCAACCAGGCGAACGCTGACAACAGCGTTACTGTGTCAAGTGAGAAAATAAGCGCGGAGCAAATCAACACACCCAGAATCGGAACGAGCGGTACTAGCGGCGTCTTGAATGGACGAGGCGTGTCCGGATCGGATCGTCGCATCACCCAGATGCCGGCGCACACGAGCACGAAAGCGAAGAGTGTTCCAAAGCTTGTGAGGTCACCGGCGACAGAGCCAGGGACAAATCCGCCGAAGAGCGAAACGAAAACAAAGAGAATCATATTCGACTTGAACGGCGTCCGGAATTTTGGATGAAGGTTCGAGAACACGGAAGGCACCAATCCATCTTTGGACATCGAGTAGAACACACGTGATTGCCCCATCAACATTACAAGGATCACCGATGAGAATCCCGCAAGGATTGCAACTGTGATCAAAGTGGCCAGCCACCCGTAGCCAGGCATGTAGGTATTAATTGCAAATGCGACTGATGCTTCCTTACCCGCTACCTTGAACTCCTGCCAGTTGGCGATACCGGTAAGCACGTGCGAGAAAAGGACGAATAGTATGGTACAGATTGCCAGTGAACCAAGAATCCCGATGGGCATATCGCGCTTGGGATTCTTTGCCTCCTGAGCTGCAGTCGAAACCGCATCGAAACCAATGAAAGCAAAGAACACTATGCCCGCTCCACCGAGCACGCCGCCCCAGCCATGCCGGTTCCATGCTTCATGACCTTCCTGTATGGGAATGGTGAATGGCGTATAGTTGGCATCGTTGATGAATCCCCAACCAAGTGCTATGAAGATCAATACAATCGAAACCTTGACGAAAACGATCACCGCGTTGAGCGTTGCGGATTCCTGCGTACCCTTGATAAGGATCAGGGTGAGTACTGCGAGGATGAAAACCGCGGGCACATTCATGTACCCTCCTTCAAAAGGTGAATGACACCACTCATACGGAATCGCCCCGCCAAGCAGGCTATTTAAATATTCACTCCATGCAATTGAAACCGTGGCTGATGCCAATGCATATTCCAGCACCAAGGCCCACCCGATGATCCACGCCATAAACTCACCCATGGTGACGTACGCGTAAGCGTAAGCGCTCCCGGCAATGGGGATCATGGAAGCAAATTCAGCATAACACAATCCCGCGAAAGCGCAACCTATGCCAGCAACAATGTATGACACGATGACTGCCGGACCGGCCGCGTCACCTGCCGCTGCAGCCGTTCTAACAAACAAACCTGCACCGATGATTGCCCCAATGCCTAACGCTATAAGATTGCCGGGACCCAGCGTTCGCTTTAATCCTTTTCCGGAATCTGAAGCTTGGTCCATCAACTGGGCAAGTGGCTTTTTGATATGAAGACTCATTTGGTGAAGGTTAAGCCCTAAAAGTAGAAATAATAATGTATTTGGAAGTATTGTCGTTTAGAGAAAAGGAAGGGCACTTCGAACTTGGCGACTGGTGATGGGAGGTTCCGGCTACGCCGGAATGACAACGCGGGCTCCGCTGAACGCGCCTGCATAGTCAGTCGTCACGGGATGTAGTGTGACCGCAGGCGCGGATTGTCGCAACCCACTGATTGAGCCGCCAGGGTGCAAAAGGCAATCGTTACAAGACTCACAACCTGGCGGCTTCGCTTATCTAAGAACAGAATGTCATTCCGGCGGAGCCAGAACCCCCAGTCGGTACTCGTGCGCCATTAATTTGGAAATGTTGATTTCAGGATCGCGAAGGGGATTTGTTCGCATCCCGGACGTACTCTGCTATTATTCCTAATTCGTTTTCTTATCGAAGTATTTCTCCTCTCCAATCCACGCGATCACCTGTTGGGTGGCAGCATCCAGGTCACGAGGCGCATTACACAGCACGACAAACAATACCTTCTTTCCGGGGATGGAAACATAATTTGCCTGGAATCCTCCCTGGCTACCGGTGTGACCAATGGTTTTCAGTGAATCCGGCGTCTGGCCGATGAACCATGACCAACCAATGGCCGGTGGCTTCTCGCCTGACCAGCCGGGAAAATTTTTGATGACAGCCGATTCGTCAATCGATGCCATGTCGAGGAAAGTTCCTTTTCGCAACGCAAGCTCATAGAGCCTCATTTCTTCAATGGAACTCCAGACACCACCATTGCCAGCCGCACAAAAAGTTGGCTCTTCGCCATAGTCATCCTCGCGCCATTGACGCTGAATCATTGTGTACGCATGTGACACGCCACTTGACGGTTGATCACCATCGGTAATGGTGGTAGTCTTCATCCCTGACGGAAGAAGGATTGTCTCCCTGATATAGTCCTGCCATTTCTTTCCGGTTACTTGCTCAATAATCAATGCCAACGCGTTGAATGCGGGATTAGAATAATGAAATTGTGTACCGGGCTCGAACTCGAGTGTATCAGTTTGTGTGACGGGATACCAGTTCTCGGCGTCTTTCGCCGTCAGGTAGAAAACAGAATCCTTGCTCACCTGCCGGTTGTCGGGTAGTCCGGACGTATGCGTGAGAAGATGCTTGATCTTTACTTTTCGCGCGATGTCCTTGTTCTTGAAATTGGGAAAGTATTTGATCAAACTGTCTTCAACAGAAAGTTTTCCTTGTTTTTGAAGTATGAGAATTCCATTCGATACGAATGTTTTCGAAATCGATCCGAGGTTGAAGAGAGTCTTCGTTGTGATCACCTCCTTGGTCTTAAGGTCCGCAAGTCCGTAACCTTTTGAAAAAACAACCACGGAATCCTTCATCACAAGAACAGCACCACCTGGTCCGTCGCTGGGAAGGACTTGCGAAAAGTAGTTGTCAACTTTTGAGTTGAAGTCCGGCCTAGTCGAGCAGGCGGCCAGAAGTACGAGCAACCAAAGATATTTCTTCATATCACTTAGCAGCAGGTTTAGGGGCAGTCAGCTCTTTTATCAGCTTGACTTCCAGCGAGTCGAACGGCGTTCCATCCTTCCGGAAAATATCGTGAAACCAAACCTGGGGTTCAGGGGTGCCTTGCTTGGATCCCCATGGAAAGATCGTATTGGTTTTTCCACTCACCAGTCCCCAGTTGATGGCGCCCACGTTGTATTTTTTCAAAACCGGCAAGTTCTCCTTGAAGGTGCTTTTGTTCGTCCTGGCCATATACTCGCTGCAGATCATCGGCTTGCCCAACTTTTGCAAAGCCTTGATTTCGTCTTCGAGATTTTTTGGTTCACTGTAGTTGTGAAAGGTAGTGACATCCGAATTCTTCAGTTGATATTCATTGTATCGTTTGAATTTTTCGCCACTGTTCCACGTCGCAGACGTCAGTGGCTGTGAGGGACGAATGCTCCAGGCCCACTGAAAAACTTTTTCGAGGAAAGGGAACGTCATTTCTGTCATCTCGCTGTTGCCAGGTTCATTGTACAGATCCCACATCAGGATGCGTTTGTCGTTCTTGTACTGGAGGAGAATATCCTTTTCGTAGAGTTCTACCATATCCCACTTTTCCGGGTTTGAAACAATCGCAGGTCCTGGCGCTCTCACCCACCCGCTGTTATGCACCCCTGGCACAGGCGCGGGTTGTTTTCCCGGCTGCGGATCAGGCTGCCAGCAATCATCGAACAAAACAAAAATCACACGGATGTGATGCTTGTCCACGATCTTAAGGAATTCATTGATGCGTGTAATAAATCCGGATCTGTCTTTCTCCCAGGGGAGGTTATGCAGGTACACGCGAACGACATTGAAGCCGAGTGACTGCGCCCATGCGAGTTCCTTGTCGATTGTTTTCGGATCCCACGTTTCTGCTTGCCACATCTCCAGCTCGTTGACCGCTGTGCTTGGTATGAAATTGCAACCGACCAGCCATGGTTGTTTCTTGTACCATGCATTGGCTTCGGCGGCGGTCCAGGTCTTCTGTGCAGCAAGCGGAACGATCGTGAGCAATAGCAACAGGCATGTGTTTATGAGTCTTTTCATGAGCATAGTCCTACGCGTTAGTTTTTGTCCAATTCCGGCAGCACGAAATCATCCAGCGCACTGGGTAGTTTCATCATCGCCTCAATATCTTTTACGGTTCTGGGTGCCGATACCGACAGGTGTTGGTAGCCATCCCTGGTGATCAGGTAGTCATCTTCAATCCTGACGGCGATGCCCCACCACTTGGGATCGCATGGCGCGTTTTCAGGAATGTAAATGCCTGGTTCAATAGTGATGATCATGTTCTCCTCCAGCTTGTCGTACTCCCCGCGATCGTGGACAGCCAGACCAATGTGGTGACAGCAGCCATGAGGATAGTACTGGTTTCTCTCAGACTCAGTTTTGATGATGCCGAGGTCTTTAAGGCCTTTATTGACGGCGTCCCTTGTCGCTTTGTTAAGCTGCTGGTAAGTCGTGCCGGGCTTGCAGATCTTCATCGCATCTTCCTGCGCCCTGAGTACCAATTCGTAAATCTGTTTTTGCTCAGGACTAAACTTGCCGTTGACGGGAATGGTACGGGTGATATCGGCTGTGTAGCCATGGAATTCCGCGCCGAGGTCCATCAGGATCAGTTCTTTGGAACTGATGTTGGGTTTGTAATTGTCGATGTAGTGGAGGATGCAGCCATTGTGGCCCGCGCCGACGATCGAAGGGTAACCGAGGTCCTCGGCCTGGTATTTCTTAAAAACGAATTCATGAATGCCCTGCACCTCACGTTCTGACATATTGGGTTTCATTGCCTTCATTACTTCCACCTGGCCTTTCCAGCACATTGGGATCCTAAGCTTAGAATTCCACGTGGACAAGTTGTCGCGG